>Ga0116137_1000184_pt1 | contig 60209 bp, 54 predicted proteins | sample June2015DPH_20_1_3_FD_88973 | JGI IMG/M metagenome (GOLD analysis project Ga0116137, IMG submission 88973) | Peatland microbial communities from SPRUCE experiment site at the Marcell Experimental Forest, Minnesota, USA - June2015DPH_20_100 | ecosystem: Environmental > Terrestrial > Soil >...
ATTTTGCGTAAACGGGTCACAGGAGTCTCCTTTCTCCGTGACCCACACTACGTCAGCTACCCCACACCTTTCCGCTCGCCCCACGCGTAGCGTCCGCCGCGCCAGCGGCTTAGTCCTTGTCGGGTAAACGGACATGTGGCCCCCACTGCCCACAAACGGAGTTCTAGGAAGCCCAGATCGGTTCTGAACGGATGGTCGCCCACTCGGAAGCTACTCCCCGGCACCTTACTCTCCTCCTCTTTTGTCGGCCAGCTTCGCAGACTGGCTGGTCTTATCGGAAAACATGGGGATCGAAACTGAGCCATTACCGCGAAAGGTGAACGTGCCCGAGAAAGTTTTGGGTGGGCCGTGGCGGGGTTGGTTTGGTAGAATGGTGGGAAATTCATTGCGGGCAGCTTTGCGCCGCGCAAGTCAGCCGGGAAACAACTTGCAGGCTGCTGGGGCGTGGTCCAACCGGTAGGACACCACACTGTTAATGTGGATGGTGAAGGTTCGAATCCTTCCGCCCCAGCCAAATCTTCCGAGAATGCAGGGTTTGCGAGTCTCCCCGGGAATCTCAGCCCTTCGCCGTGGGGAGGCCGGCGTCCAGCCAGCCCTTCCAGCCGCCGTCCATGGACTCCACGTTCGTATAGCCCATCTTCTGAAGATTGTCGCCGGCGAGCGCCGAGCGAAACCCTCCGCCGCAATAGAGAATGAGCTTGGCGCTGTGGTCCGGAACGCGCTGCTCGATGTCGCGCTCGATCACACCCTTGCCCAGGTGCACCGCGCCGGGCAGATGGCCGTTGGCCCATTCGCTGTCTTCGCGCACATCCACCAGGACGAGTTTTTCGCCGGCGTCCATGCGGCGCTTCACGTCCGCAACGTTTGTTTCCTTCACGCGAGACTTCGCATCATTGACCAGTTTCAAGAATTGGGGCGCATGAGCCATGGTGCTCCTCTCGGTACGAAGAATAGATTAAGAAGTTCGAGGATAGCACAAGCCGCTGTGAGATTCCGCCTGGGACTCCAGGGCCGCGGATCACCGCATGCTCGACCCCGGCCGCTCTCCCCGCCGTCAGGGGAGAATCGCGGCGCTGCTGCTACTGCTCGGGAGCGCCTTCCTTGGGAGGAGCCTGGGCCGGCGAAGGCGCGCCGGACTCTTTCTTGGCGAACGATCGCACCAGGTTGACGAGGTTCCAGCGTTCTCCCGGCTTTAGCCGGTCCCCCTCGCCGGTCATTTTCCCTTTGCCTTTGGTAATGACGAAGAAGAGTTCGCCGTCCGTCTTGCCGGCAATCGAGGCCGCGTCGCGCCAGTCGTGCAAGGGAAGGTTCATCGTCACCGCGAGTTCGCCTTTGCCGTCGCCATTCGCACCGTGACACATGGCGCAGTCGAAGCGATACACGCGCCGCGCCTGAGCGAGTCCTTCCGGCGTGAGCTTCACGGGATTGTGGCGCTGCGCATCCTCGGGAGGGATTTTGGCCTCCTCGGCCGGCGCCTGCTGCTCTTTCGGCTTTTCCTGGGGCTGGTTTTGCTGGCCAAGAGAAACAGCGCCGCCGGCGAGAACGAGCCCCGTCAGGGCCAAAAGTGCCTTTCTCATCTCCGCCTCCTTGGCCAACCGGTGCGGTCGTAAGGAGCGGCCGCCGCTCGGCGCGTATTCTACTCCTCTCCTCGTGTTCGAGGGGCAAGGAAACGCGCCGGGCCTTTTTCAGAGTGGAACCAGCGCAAGACACGGCGTGGTCCTCACCGCGCGGATGAATGAGCCGCCTGTCTTCGAGTGTATGGAGCGGTCTTCACTCGATGTCGCGCCAGTTGGGCCCGGATTTGACGTCCACGACGAGTGGAACATCGAGCGCATGCACGTCTTCCATTTCGTGCCGCACCAGGGCCCGGATTTTCTCCATTTCGCCGCGCGGAACCTCAAAGAGAAGCTCGTCGTGCACCTGGAGAATCATTTTCGTCTCGAACTTCTCTTCCGCGAGGCGGCGGTCAATGGCAATCATGGCGAGCTTGATGAGGTCGGCGGCGGTGCCCTGCAGCGGCGTGTTCAGGGCGGTGCGCTCGGCGAAATTGCGCAGGTTCGCTTGGGAGGATTGGATCTCGGGGATGGGACGGATGCGGCCGAAGAGCGTTTTCGTAAAGCCGCGCCGACGGGTTTCTTCGAGCGTGCGGTCGAGGTATTCCTTCACGCCGCGGTAGCGCTCGAAATAGGCCTGGATGAAGCGCGCCGCCTCTTTCTGCTCGATGCCCAACTGCTGGGCCAGTCCGAAGGGCGAAAGCCCGTAGATGATGCCGAAGTTGATGACCTTGGCGGCTCGGCGATGCTCGGGGGTTTGCGCGAGCGGGCCCACGCCGAAAACCTCTTGCGCCGTGCGCGCGTGGACGTCCTCGCCCCTGCGGAAGGCTTCCACGAGAACGGCATCGCGCGAGAAGTGCGCCAGGATGCGCAGCTCGATTTGCGAATAGTCTGCGGAAAGAAGCAGCTTGCCGTCATCGGCGACGAACGCGGCGCGAATCTGCCGGCCCAGTTCGGTGCGCACCGGGATATTTTGCAGATTGGGCTCGGAGGAACTGAGGCGGCCGGTGGCGGTGCCGGTCTGGCTGAGCGAGGAATGCAAGCGGCCGGAGTCCGGGTGAATCAACCTGGGCAAGGCGTCCACGTAAGTGGATTTGAGCTTGGCGATTTCGCGGTATTCGATGACCTTGCGCGGCAGTTCGTGGACCAGGCCCAGCTCTTCGAGAATTTCGGCGGCGGTGGAGCGAACCTTGCCGCGCCCGCGCCGCGATGGCGCTTCGAGGCCGAGCTTATCGAAGAGGATTTCGGCGAGCTGCTGGGGCGAGTTGACGTTGAATTCGGCGCCGGCGAGCTTCCAAATCTCGCGCTCGAGCCGGCGAACTTCCCCTTCCATCGAACGCGACATCTCTTCGAGAGCTTTGGGGTCCACGCGCACGCCCGCGCGCTCCATCTCCGCGAGGACGGGCGCGAGCGGCAAGTCGATTTTCTCGAATACGCCGGCCAGGTCCTGCGCTTCGACCTCACGCCGGAGAACCGGGGCGAGCCGCTGGAGAAAATCGGCGTGTTCGCCCGGCTGACCGGCCGGAACGATATTCAAATGGCGAAGGACAACATCGGCGAAGACGTGATTCGCCGTCGTGGGACGCAGAAGATAGGAATACAGCTCGGTAGCGTGCCGAATCCCGGCGACCGGGCCGGCGAGCAAATGAAAAACCTTCGGGTCGTGCACGATCTTGGGGCTCGCGGGATCGGCCAGACGCCCGGCCAGAACGCGCATCACGTCGCCCTTGGCGTCGAGCCAGACCGCGCGCCCCGAGCCGGCTTGCCGTGAAAGTTCGATCGAGGCGATCTTCGAGCCGTAGCCCTCCGCCTCGCGCTCGCTCGGGTGGAGATTCAGCCAAAGCGCGAGCGGAGTCTCTCGCGGAATCTCCTCAAGCCACGCGCGCAGATCTTCCGCCGACGCGAGTTGCGCGTAATCGCTCTTCTCGGCTGCGGCGCCCGCGGGAGCAGGCGCGCCGGCCGCGCCACCGAGCTCCTTGAGCAGAGAAGTGAAGCCAAGCTCGCGATAGAGCGCGGCCAGCGCAGCCGGATCGGGTTCGCGGCGCTCGAGCGCGGGCAGATCGAGTTCGAGCGGAACGTCGGTGGCGATCGTCGCGAGCTGTTTCGAAAGCAGGACTTGATCGCGCTGCTGCTGCAGCGCTTCGCGATAGCGCTTGTTGGCCACTTCGGCAGCGTGGTCGAGCGCGCTTTCCACGCTGCCGAATTTTTGGATGAGCTCGGTGGCGCCCTTTTCGCCGATGCCCTTGGCGCCGGGAATATTGTCGATCGAATCGCCCATCAGCGCCATCAGGTCGATGACCTTCGCCGCCGGGACGCCGAGCAATTCCTGCACCTTGGCTTCGTCCACAATCGTGTCGCCCTTGGCTCCGCCGGAGCCCGTGCGAAGAATGCGAATGCCTTCGCCCACAAGCTGCATCATGTCTTTGTCGTTCGTGACCAGGTAAACGTCCAGATGCTTGCGCGCAGCTTGGCGGGCGAACGCGCCGATGAGGTCGTCCGCCTCATAGCCGTCGAGTTCGAGGATCGGAAGGCGCATGGCCTCGCAGAGCCGCCGCACGAACGGGAGCTGCAGAACGAGATCGTCGGGCATGGGCGGCCGCTGCGCTTTGTATTGCTCGAAGAGCTTGTCGCGAAACGTCGGCGCCTTGGTATCGAACACAATGCCGAGGTAATCCGGCTGATAGTCCTTGATCAAACGGCGAAGGATGCTGGCGAAGACGTAAGGCACCTTCGTAGGCAGGCCCGAGGGGCTGCGCAATCGCTCCATGGGAGCGAAGAAGGCGCGATAGACGTGCCCCATCGCGTCCACGAGGAAGAGTTTCTTAGCAGCCGCAGGCATGCGCGCGAGTATAGCAAAGGCGTGACTCGTGATTCGTGCCTGTGATTCGGGGGCGCTTTGGGGGAGAGTTGGGGTTGGTGCGCCAGGTTGCTGGAAAGTCGTCAGAACATCCAATCTCGCCAGCGGTCGATTGATAGCGGAGGGGAGGTTTATGATCAGCTATCTCTGGCTCACTGTGGCTTCCAAAGCGCGCAGGGTGGTCCCGGGATGACAAAAGTCAGCTCTGCCGGGGCGAAGCCGTCTGCAACGTTGATTCGTTGTACTGGCCTGGATTCGCGCGACTCGATCACTTTGCCAGCGTCACAATCGACCTTCGCTTGGGCGTCATATTCAAAGCCCTTCGGTAATGTGAACTCTCCCTTTCCGTTGTCCACTTGCGGGGCCACGTCCCCAATCACGGCTTGCCGTGGGTAGCTAATATTATGGAATAAGAGATTGCTTCGTTCGGGTCGCGTGCCGTCCGGCCACACGATGGTCACGCTGATCGTCGCGACCTCAAGTTTGTGCAACCGGAGCGTATCAAGATTGGTACGCAAAGATGCTGTTACTATTACCCGGCTAGCGGCCGTTTCGTCCGCCACTCCGGGATAGTAGCCAGTAGCAAACGGATGATCCACGTCAGGTGCGCCATCCCTATGCACGGCCAAGAAATACTCGCCCGGCTCGAGCTGATTGAAATTGTATTTTCCTTGCTCATCCGTCCACTCGTGCCTCGTTGCGTACCATCTCGCATCTCCTGTCTTGTAAGCGGGAACGAACTCCACTTCGATGCCACGCAGTGGCTTGTCGCTCTCATCCGCCACAGTTCCGTGCACGCACCCACTCCCGGGATCGGCAACGCATGAGTCTCGATTGACAATCGCAGTCGGAGCCTTGTCAAACACGGCAATCGCTACGACGTACAAGACGATGACCGAAGTGCCCACTGAGAACTTCAGGTATTGGGGGCGCTTGTCCGTTAGAGGCGGAAACCTCCCTTGGATAAGTCGTGCTGCCGCTGTCAGGGCACCGCCAGCCAGAAGGACGCACCAAAGCACTGGGCCAGCGGTCCGGAGCAGGAGAATGGAATGAACCGCGGGAAGTCCATGACCGTATTCTCTCCACCACTGGAGTTCATTCAGGATGCTACGGGTGCCGCCATACAGCAGTGTCAGCGCCACAGCAACAAGAACTCCTGCGATTAGCTTTGTGTGTCGATAGTGTCGGCGGCCAAGAACACCGAAGTCGATCCGAGTTCCGATCCACCACCACCAGAACAGGATCAACGGCAACAAGAAAAGGTGCCGCATTGGAAGGGTTTGCAGGTGGTGCAGAAAGAAAAGAGGTTCCGCGAGCACGTATGCAGGTGCGTTGACTGCGAATAGAAAAAGGTAGGATGCTTGATACGGCCAGATCGGGGCGCCGGTATCCCAGGCCATCCCCATAGATTCAATCACGCGCTCGTTGTGGAAATCCCAGATCATCAGCGCGACGGCAAGGCAGCCGAAGGCAATTGGCAGTACTAGTCGAAAGCGAATGCTTCGCATATAGACTTAGACACCGCTAAAGCTCTTCCCGGATCAGATTCGTAGCACACCTTGAAAGCCGTTGGGAACAGCCCTTTTCGCCGGACAGTCAAGGTGGTACGCCGTGAAGAAGCGTCACACGATGCCGAGGGGCTTGCCGACTTCGGCGAGGAGATCGGCGGCACGCGTGAGTTCAGCGCGCTTGTGCGTGGCCGTGACAATCGCGCGCAGACGCGCCTTGCCCTCCGCCACCGTTGGGAACCCGACCGCGGGCGCGTACACTCCCGCGTCGAAGAGCTTGCGCGAGAACTCGAAGGCCTTGGCGGCATCGCCCACGTGAATCGGAACGATAGGCGTCTCGCTGCCTTCAAAACGAAATCCGCGCTTCTTCAGCTCGCGTTTGAAGAATTTCGTGTTGGCCCAGAGCTTCTTGATCAGCCTCTCGCCTTCCGGCGAATCGAGAAGCGCGAAGGCGGCCTGGCAGGTGGCCACCACCGAGGGAGGATGGCCGGTGGAAAAAAGGAACGGCCGCGCGCGAAGATAGAGAAACTCGATCAGGTCGCGCGAGCCGCAGACGTAGCCGCCCATGGCGCCGACGGCTTTGCTGAGCGTGCCCACCTGGATGTGCACGCGGCCGTGGCAGCCGAGGTGGTCCACGGTGCCGCGTCCGCCGCGACCGAGCACGCCCGAGGCGTGCGCGTCGTCCACCATCATGATGCAATTGTATTTTTCGGCCAGGGCGCAAAGCTCGCGCAGCGGAGCGATATCGCCGTTCATGGAGAAGACGCCGTCGCTGATGAGCAGCTTGCGGCCCTGCCACTCCGCGGTTTCCTTCAAGAGGCGCTCGCAATCTTCCAGGTCCTTGTGCTTGAAGACGCGGATGGCGGCGCGAGAGAGCCGGCAGCCGTCGATGATCGAAGCGTGATTCAGCTCGTCGGAAACGATCAGGTCTTCCTTGCCGAGGATGGCGGCGACGACGCCGGCATTGGCCGTGAATCCCGATTGGAAGACGACGCAGGCTTCGGTGTTCTTGAACTTGGCGATTTGCGCTTCGAGCTCGGCGTGCACGCTCATGGTGCCGGCGATGGTGCGGACCGCGCCCGCGCCCACGCCGTACTTCCGCGTGGCTTCGATCGCGGCTTTGCGCAGAGCCTTATGCGTGGTGAGGCCGAGATAGTTGTTGGACGCCAGGTTGATCACTTCCTTGCCGTCGAACGTGCAGACGGGCTTCTGCTCGCTCTCGAGGACGCGCAAGCGCGGCGCCAAGCCCTTCGCTCGCAGGTCACTGAGCTGCTCGGTCAGAAAAAGTAAAGGATTCTGCGGAGTCATTTGCGTTCCTGTTCCCCCTCGGAGTTCCTTGCCCCTCAGCGCGGGAGGCCGTTCGGATAGAGCAGCACCTTGCCCGCGAGGCCGTTCTGCAACAGAGAAAAGGCCTCCTCGAAGCGCTCGAGCGGGCGGCGTTCGCCGAACAGCGGATCGAGATGCAAGCGTCCGGCCTTGATGAGCGCGGTCGTCTGCACCCAAGTCTCGAACATGCGGCGCCCATAGATGCCGTGAACGGTGGCCCCCTTGAAGATCACGTCGTTCACCAAGTCGAGCGTCACCGGGTCGGCGGGAATACCGAGCAGCGACGCGCGGCCTCCGGGACGCAGCGCGCGGAAACCCTGCTGGATCGCGGAGGCGTTACCGGAAACTTCCAGCAACACGTCCGCTCCGGCGCCATCCGTTTCCGATTGGATGCGCGCGACGGCGTCTTCGGACGCGGGATCGAGCGCCACGTCCGCTCCCATCTTGACCGCCATGGCGCGCCGCTGCGCGTTCACTTCCGTGGCGAATATGGTCGAGCTGCCGCAGGCCTTGGCGACGGCAATGGCCATCAAGCCGATGGGGCCGCAGCCGGTCACGAGGACCGTTTGCCCTGCAATGGGACCCGCCAAGACCGTGTGCACCGCGTTGCCTAGCGGATCGAGAATCGCGGCGTAGTTTTCGGGAATGGCCGGATCGAGCCGCCAGATGTTTTGCGCCGGGATGCGCACGAATTCAGCGAAGGCGCCGTCCTGGTCAATTCCGATGATGCGCAGGTTCTGGCAAACGTGCGGCTGTCCGGCGCGGCACGGGCGGCAGTGCCCGCAGTTGACGTGCATTTCGGCGCTGACGAATTCGCCGGGCGCGACGGAGGAAACCTCTTGGCCCACGCGCTCGACCGTTCCGCAGAACTCGTGGCCGAGAGTGACCGGAGGCTGGATGCGGTTCTGCGACCAGCGGTCCCAGCCGTAGATGTGCAAGTCCGTCCCGCAGACCGAGGCGGATCTGACGCGCACGAGGACTTCAGTCGGGCCAAGAACAGGGATGGAAACGGATGCCAGCTCGAGTCCGCGGGCCGGGCGCAGCTTGCGCAGGGCCTTCATCGTGGCTAGCATGAACGAGGCTCCGAACGGGTGCGCAAGGTCTCGATGTTAGCACACGCCGCCCCCAGCGTCGCAGCGCGGCCCACGATACGCCGCGGTGGCCGTCAGCCGTTTACCGCAACAGGGCCGAGGCGCACCAGAGTATCGGCGCCTGGCCGTGGAGATCACCCGTCTTGCGCGCCCGCTGGAGATAATAGCTGAGGTCATTCTTCTTGCCGGTTCCTTCGCAGACATTCCTGATATCGGCATCGGGGTCTAGATAGCCGACCAGGCCCAGCCAGGCTTTGCGCGCGGCCCGGCCATACGTCTTCCTGTCCAGCCAGCCGTTCTTCACTCCCGTGATCATCGCAAACGTGAACATTGCCGAAGAGGAGGTCTCGGGCCAGGCTTCCGGGCGATCGACTAGCTGGCGCCACACGCCATCCTTGCCCTGGAATTTCAATAGCGATTTCATCATCTTTCGATAACCGTTCATAATCCGCGCGCGCTTGGGGTGATTCTCGGGGAGCGAACGCAGCAGCTCGGCCATTCCCGCCGCCACCCAGCCGTTGCCGCGGCCCCAGAAGAACGGGGCATCGGGAGCGTGGTAGAAGAGTCCATTCGGCTGTTGTAGCTTGTCGAGGTAGGCCTCCATCTCCAGCGCTGCGCGGTCGATATACTTGGCGTCCCCTGTCGCGCGGTAGGCTTGGACCTGCAAAATGGTGATCATGAACATGTCATCGATCCAGAATCGGGTTTCACCGCTCAACCCGTCTGGCATGGGTGTATCCCACTGATGGTCTGCGATCAATTTGCCGAGCTCCAGGGAGCGGGGCTCTTTGGTCTCAATGTAAATCTCCAGGGGGACAGAACCGAGGACGGAATAGTCCACATGCCGGCTCTCGAGAACAATGGTGGATAGCTCGGGCGTCATTTCCGCATCGAAACGCCGGATGAGCCGGGACGAGAGATCCTTATCACGAGTCAGTTGCGCGAAGGTCAAGGCGCCGTACCAGGCACAGATTGCCGGATAAACGGCAGTCGTTCCGCTCAGCCGCGCGCTCGACGCGAATCGCTCGGCCACGCGTTGGCCGACTTCCGCCGGAGAATCTCCCGCGGGCCACTTGGTAAATTCCTTCTGTTGCGCGATGCACGGTGGAACGGCCGTTGCGATCATGAGGCCGATTGCCAGCGGTAGCACCCCAAGGAACCCCGGTCTGGTTCTGACGGTCATAAAAACCTCCCGTGAACGGGAGTATAGACCACGAGGCTGGCGTGCTGCGCACACTCATCGAGCGGGTAGCTTCGGAAGCTGACCCGGCACTTCGAACTCGCTCAACTTGCATTGCGGCCCCTTCGGCTGCGATTATCGTCGCGAACTCTAGATCCGGAGGCCCGATCATGCGCAAGCGTCTGCTTCTTCTCGCCGCCGTCGCCGGCATCTCCACGAGCCTGTTCGCCCAGAAGCCCGCCTGGCAGCTCGCGCCCGGCCACATCACTCTACCCATCTGGCCGCACGGGGCGCCCGGCGCCCAGCCCAATCCGGGCCCGGAGATCGACACCACGACTGCCAAGGACAACCTCATCGCCGGCAAGCCGCTCATCCGTCTCGGCAACGTCTCCACACCGACCCTCACCCTCTACACGCCCCAGGGCAAGAACACCGGCGCCGCCGTGGTCGTCTTTCCCGGAGGCGGTTATCGCATCCTGGCCATCGACCTCGAAGGCACCGAGGTGTGTGACTGGCTCAACTCCGCCGGCATCACCTGCGTCCTGCTCAAATACCGCGTGCCCGACTCCGGGCCCTATCCCAAGTCCTCTGCCGCCCTCCAGGATGCCCAGCGCGCGCTCGGCATCGTCCGTTCCCACGCGACCGAGTGGCACATCGACCCGCAGCGCGTCGGCGTCCTCGGCTTCTCCGCCGGAGCGCACCTGGCCGCCGCCCTCAGCACCCACTTCGAACAACGTCTCTACGATCCGATCGATGCGGCTGACCAGCTCGACTGCCGCCCCGACTTCGCCGTGATCGTCTATCCCGGTTACCTCGCCCTCGAAGAGCGGAACTTCATGCCCAACCCCGATATCCACGTGACCGACATGACCCCGCCCTCCTTCATCGTCCAGGCCGAGGACGATCCGGTGCATGTCGAAAACTCCACCGTCTACTTTCTCGCCCTCAAGAACGCCAAGGTCCCCGCCGAAATGCACATCTACGCGCAAGGCGGACACGGCTACGGTCTCCGCCGCACCGCGCTCCCTGTCACTACCTGGCCCCAGAGTGTAGAGGCCTGGCTTCACACCATCCGGATCCTGCCGCCCTCCGTTCCCTGACCCGGCAGCGCGGATTCGGCAGCGCTGTCGAATCCGTGCTGCCCCGTTTCGAGCATCCCGGAACGAGACCTCGAAGGGTTTTGTGCGTTCACTTCCGAGGAAAGCCCATTTGATCCAAGCGATAGCTTCCGATTAGACCGTCATCCAGACACAATCGCCAAGGTGACCAGGTGACCACATCTCCGTCTAACGGACCGATCGTTCAGGCTGGGTCTGGACACTGCGGACTGCGGACTCCTGAAGCCGAGCCTGCTGTGCAGTGCCAAAGGTTTATGAAACAGTGATAGGCTTTAAGGCCGATCCATGAGGAATCAAACTGGCTTCCGCATCTCGGCAGGGATGGTTCTACTGGTCGTACTGGCATTGGTCGGCACCTCATGCGCCCAAGAATCGCCAGCTCCGAATCCGTCCATCCAACCTGCGCCTTCGCAGCAGAAAGCCATAAACAGTATGGCGACACCCTGCGTGCAGCCGCCGCCACTCGTAAGCCTGCAGGACTACGACGGGCCGTTGAAGAAGACCGTTGGATTGTTTGCCCGGGAGTTAGAACGCAAGGCGGTGCACCCACCCCATTACAAGCCCGGCGTGGCGCTTTGCTCTCTAGGGCTAAAAGACAAATTCTTTCTGTTCGTCCACGATTCATTTGATCCTGTGACATTTCTGACGTCCGGTTTCAACGCGGGAGTCGATCAGGCGGAAAACGATGACCCCACCTTCGGGCAGGGCGCCGCTGGATATGGCAAGAGGTTTGGCGCCGGCTTTGCCGATCAAGCCTCGTTGAAGTTCTTCAAAGACTTTGCATATCCCTCGATATTTGATGAGGACCCCCGTTATTACCGCCTCATCCACGGCAGCGGCGGGAAGCGCTTCCTCCATGCGATCAAGCACTCATTTCTGGCACACCGCGACAATGGCAATCTTATGTTCAATTATTCGGAATGGCTGGGGACGGCGAGCGCGGTCACGTTGAGCAACGTCTATCATCCAGGCAACCGACGCGGCTTCGCGCCGACAGCGCGATCGGTAGGGTACAACATTCTTACCGACATGGGTTTCAACATGCTCCGCGAATTCTGGCCGGAGATCTCCCGCAAATTCGAGCTGCCCTTCCGTGCCGAACCCGTGCCGGAAGACCTCGAATCGAATCCTGCCAGCAAGTAACCTCCTACCGCGATATGGGTTCCAAAAGGCCCCGGTCAAGAAGAAAACCTCAACCGAGTGACGGCGTGGATGTGCGAAGTTCTACCGGAACAAGGGCGTCCTTTCGTCCTCGATCGTCGGCGCCTCGTTCGCGCTCTTGCTTGTCGTGCTTCGGCAAATTCGTGATGCACCCCGGCCGATTGAAATGTTGTTGTGCCACTGTCATTCTGGTGTCGCAGCCGCCGGATCAATTCTTAATTGTCTTCTTCAAAACGTAGTCGAAGAACCTTTGCGCGGTAATGTTAGGGGAAGTCCACTCTGCACGAATCGTCGTCTTTTTCTCCACTCTTCTAAGAGCAGAAAGAAGTGTGCGATTTAGTTCCTTCGCATTGGTTCCTTCCATCACAGCTTCGAGAATGAATTCGTCACCCACTCTTCTGGTGCAGCCCTTCGGAACCAATCTCTCAAGAGCATGCTGGATGGCCCGAGCATTTGAGCTGCTGATTTGGGCTTTAAGCCTAAACTTTCTGTTCAACTTCGATCGCCTCTCCATCTCTCTTTCATTCGGATTTGCCTTCACAGCAAGGATGTCCTTCACCGGCAGCTAATCGCGGACTCCGATCATGAGCCCGGCAGGTCCGGTCAGGCTCACTCGGCGCACATCAGAGAAGCCCGCATCCCGCAACCAACTCGCGTATTCCGGCTCACTATAGCTGCTGCCCGCTCGCGTCCCCACCAGCATATTCAGGGAGAACAGAGCGGCAGCACGGGGAGCGGTCTTGCTTGGTTCCAGAATAAAGTCCTGCGCGACCACCCGCCCCCTGGGAGCAAGTGCGTCGTAGGCGCGTTGGAATAGCCCGCGGTTCTCTTGGGGAGAAAACATATGACAGATCGCGGAGGCCAGAATCAGGTCGTAATTCTCTCCCAGCGGATCGCGCAGCATGTCGCCGACCCGAGTGGTGATGCGGTCAGCAAGCCTGGCTTCCCGGATGTTTTCTTGAGCGAGAGGAACGACATCGCCCAGGTCCAGAATTTCTGCCTTCAGCCCGGGTATGGCGCGCGCGAAAGCAATGGAATACGCTCCCGACCCGCCGCCCAGATCCAACATACGTTTGATTCCGCTAGTCCCTATCGCCTTTACCACCGCGCCGGCCCGCTCCTTGGCATTGCGGTCCATGGCTGCAATAAAAGCTGCCACCCAGTTGTCTTCGCGACTGCGGGCCTCGACCGAGGTCCCGGCGCGCACGCATTCCGTCAATGTGGACCAACGATGCCACAGGTGAGCGGTGTGCATAAGGCCACCGCGAGCGTTGTCGCGCGAGCCCTTCGAGAAGAAGCGGGCGCTCGCAGGAGTGTTGAAGAACGTGCCGTCTCTCTTGTCGAGCAGCTTCAGACTGACCAGCGCGTTCAGCAGCATCTCCGTTGCTCGTGAGTCCGCGTGAATTTTCTGCGCCACGAGCTCGGCGGAAGCGCCACTCGCAACGGCCGTGAACGCGTCGAGTTCGAGCCCGGTGAGCACCGCCCGGCTGGGCATGAAACCCCGAATCATCTCGTTAAGTTCTTCGGGAAGGACGCCGGCTTCATCTCTGGCCCTAACCATGGCCCGATAATGTTCGCGGTGCTCTGTGGCCTCCGATTTCATCGCCTGCGAATCGCTCCACGCCAGACGCGATACCACCCTGCCGCACCGTAAGTGGGAATCCACGATCTCCGGAACATCTTCCTCCTTGACCTTGTGATACCAGACACCCTCGGGATAGGTGATCATGATTGGTCCGTCATCACACAAGCCGAGGCAACCGCACGTCGTCAACTGCACTTCGTTGTCCAGCCCTTGGGCGCCTAATTCGCGCTCCAGGGCCTGCAAAACCCGCAGCGATCCGTTATTGGGGCACGACGTAATTCCTTCCGGTTTCTCCTGCGTGCAGACGAATACGTGGTGGCGAAACGGCTCCATTGGCATCCTCCTGCGGTCTGGGTAACAAGGCTGGGCGCATTCGAGGAGCGGCTTGCTCGAACCCAGGCCCACTACGAGATAGCCTGACGTTCTATTAGGACACGGCCTCATCCGCCGTGACTCAGGTCACAGACTCTTGACGGGAATTCCCATTTTGCTTTCCCAGCTGCCCGGAAATATACACTTGGCTGCCTCCTCAGGCAATGCTGCCACCCACTTTGCGGCGCAAAACCAGACAACTGGCATATCATGACTCTACTTCTCCGGTTTGTGCCTTCTAGCTCCATCTCAACGCCTGGCCGGGACTGTCCTAGGGTTGAACGTTGGTCACACCTTCCTCGGCGGGCTTCGGGAAATGCTTCTCGTACCAGGCGATGGAACGGTCGATAGCGTCGATCTGATGTTTGACCTCGGAAAGGCCATGCCCTTCTCGCGGATAGCGGAGAAAAACCGTATCGACGCCGACGTCCTTGAGCGCCACGAAAAACTGCTCCGCTTCGGCGATTGGCACATCGCTGTCGTTCTCGCCGTGGATGATGAGCGTGGGCGTATGCGCGGCGGCAACATGCTTTAGTGCGGAGCGTTCCCACGCGACGTCCATCAGATTTCCCTGGTGCAGGAATTGCCCAAACTCCATCTCCTCGTATTGGTTGTAGTAGGTCATGTAGTTGTAGCTGACGAGATTCGAGATGCCTGCCGTGGGAATCGCTGCCTTAAACTCATTGGTCTGTGTGATGAGCCAATCGGTGAGCTGGCCGCCGTAGCTGACCCCTTCAATCCCCATGCGCTCTCGGTCAATCCACAAATAGCGCCGCGCTGCCGCGCTGACACCGTAAAGAACGTCCTGGCCTTCATTGCCGTTCTGGTCGCCGAAGACAGCATCGGCGAACTTCTGGCCATAACCCGTAGAGCCGCGATAGTTCACGTTAAGCACCGCGTAACCGTGTGCGGCGTAGGCCTGGTTCTTGAAGTTGAAGCCAGGACCATTTTGTCCGTGGGGTCCACCATGAATCACCACGATAAGCGGATGCTTGGATGTGGCGGTCATGCCGATGGGTTTGGTGAGAAAGGCCTCCACCTCGAATCGATTGTCGTTGCTGACGAAAGTAAAGGGTTCGACCTCCGCGATGGCCTTTCCCGCGAGAACTTCCTTGTTGAGGTCCGTGAGCTTGCGCGGCGCGGCGGCGCCGGATTTGTAGTAAAGCTGCGGCGCGTCACGCGGCGTCGTGAAAGCGTAAGCGATCGCTCCGTTCTTGCTGACCGACCAGCCGCCAACGCCACCGGTGTCCTGGATGACGTATTCGGGCTGTCCACCGGAGATGGGCAAGCGTACGAGATAGTCGTTGCCGCTTTGCTGCAAGGTGAAATAGACAGCGCTGCCGTTGGGGGCCCATTGGGGTGCACCTTGGCGATTGTCAATGACACTGCCGATTTCGCGGCGATTGCTACCGTCGGCGTTCATGAGCCAGATGTGCGTGTCTTCCATCGTGGTTTCACGGTCCGTGAGGCCGCGGCGAGTACCGCGATAGACAATCATTTTGCCGTCCGGTGACCACAGCGGATCGTATTCGCAGTATTCGGTGGCGGTTAAGCGGTGGATACTGTTGTCGGCGAGTTGCAGAGTGAATAGGTCGTAGTTAAAGAACTCATCCTGATTCGGCTCGCGGTTGGAAGCGAAAACCAGTTGCTTGCCGTCGGGCGACCAATCAATGGAATGCTCGTCGTAATTGCCCTGGGTGAGCTGGCGCACCTGTTTTGAAGCGATGTCCACAACGAAGATATGCAAGCGCTGATTGTCATTGAAACGCGTTAGCCCTTCGCCCGCGTCAGGCTTATAGAGGTAGCGCGTGATGATTACGGGATCGCTGCTGGATTCGGCGGCGCCTTCACCCGGTGTCGAAGAGACAAAGGCGATCCGCTTGCCATCTGGCGACCACGCAGCTTCGTTACCCGTCCCTGGCAGCGGAGAATTGGTGCCCGCAAGCGCGGCTAGAAATGTTGAATCGCTGCCGTCTGTACGCGCTATAAAAAGGCCATGCTTCTCACCATCAGCACCGTGGAACGCGATCCACTTGCTATCGCCGGACCACAGTGGACCGCCGGCGGGCTTGTCGCCGCCGAGGCGGACACTCTTCTCCGTGACGAGATCCATCACCCAGAGTTGGCCGTAAGGACGGCCGGGGCGATCTCGCATCGTAATCGTATAGGCGATGTAGTGGCCGTCGGGCGAGAGCGCCACGCTACCGATCGAGCGCAGGCGAGAGAGATCGCCACTGGCAAGACCTTGAGAGTTGATGGGCGTTGCGATGACTGCCTGAAGCGTCGCAAAAAGCAAGCAGACAGAAATACAGGACACCATGGCGCTCGAACGGTGATGCATGGATTTCCTCCAACTCCGAGCATGTGCTAAGCGGGCGGCGACATACTAGGTCCGCGCTCGGGGTCCGGTCAACCAGTTGCGAGCAGTGTGCCACTGGGATGCCAACGAAACTCATGTGGGTGCGCTGGCGGTTCGACCCTGACGCAATGATTTCAATTATCCGGTTGGCGCGTTAATCAGGCACTTAGGTGAGCGTTTAATCATAGCCACTTCGAAGTGAGCATGGGGCTGCAAAGTCCCGGCTATCCGCCTTGCCGATGCTTGCGGCGCGAGTGCCAAAGCTCAAGGCCGAGGGCCTTGAGAAAGTCACGTCCCCAAATGCCAATGAGCAGGGCGGCGCCGAAAAGGATCACGGCGTCAAGGCTAGCTAGGTCTCGCCGGGTCCAATAGACTCCCTCCTGGACGTTTAGCCAGAGCGCGAACTCATCCAGGGTGAGAGCGGCGGCCACACCGTAGAGCAAGGACATCAAACGGCTCGCCAAGAGAGACGACGACTTGGCTCCAGTGCCCACTTCGATCAACCAGCAAAACCCCACCGCCAGCAGAAGCAGAATCCCCCAGACCAGATGATGGATATGCGTCCCGCCAATGTAGACGTAGTGAAAAGGGCCGACGCTGCGGTAAGCGGCGTAAGCCATCGAGCGCGCCACCGCAAACGTGACGAAGAATCCGATAGCCGCCAGGAGAAGCCGGCGTTTCGGCCGATCGCGGACATGCAGGTGAAAAAGTTCGCCGACTTTCTGATTGTGAAGGAGCAAAAGGACGGCGGCCACAATCATAAGAACTGACAAACCGAGCAGCCAGGTCTTGGCCAGCATGATCGCGCCTACCCCTTGCCCCGAACGGTACTTTGAACTTGGGCCGGACTCGGGAAGTATATATTTCGATGGAGCGAAGTCCCATCGATTTCCCTTCGACTTGGCGGGTAGCCGCGTGGCTCTGCCGCGGCGATGCGGCGTAGTAACTGTGTTGGCTGCCTTTGTACCGCGCCACGAAGTCCGTGCCGCGCCCACCGATCGCTACGCTGTCTGATCCACGGGGACGGCTTTGAAAGGGACTTGTCCGGTAAGTGCGTTAACCAGGAGTTGAAGGGGCCGACAATTCGCCACGCGAGACGTTAGACCCAGGGTCGAGAATCGTTGCGCAGTCTTGCCATGTCCTTGGTCGGCGCACTCCCGAAGAAGCGGCTGTATTCTCTACTGAACTGCGAAGCGCTTAAATAGCCCACGCGCTGACCTGCAGTACCCGCATCCATCATCGCGGACAACATGAGACGCCTCGCCTCTTGAAGACGCAGCACCTTTTGATAGTGCACCGGGCTCATCGAAGTGACGGACTTAAAGTGCTCGTGGAACGAGGAGACACTCATGTGCACCAGCCCGGCCAGCTCTTCGACCTTCATGGGTTGGGAGAAATTGGCGCGTAGCCAAGAAATCGCCTTCGCAACTCGGTGCAGGCTGGACTCGGCAAAGCCCATTTGAGCTATGCGAACACCAATAGGGCTGCGTAGTAACCGGATCAAAATCTCATCCACTACAAGTGGAGCGAGTAGTTCCGCATCACCGGGCTGCGCTAGACACTCCATCAATCTCGTTGCGGCGTTGACGGTGCTCAAGTCGACCGGGGTGACGTAAACGGCGCTCCGCTCTTGAACGGGAGGCACACCGCGGGGATACACCTTCAAAACGAGTTCGGCAACCTTGTGCGGGTCGAGCTCCAGCCTTAGAGCGAGGTAAGGCTCGGAATAGCTGGCCTGCGTGATTTGGGCAGCAACGGGTAGAGCAACGGAGAACACAATCATACGCGACGCATCGTACTCGTAGACCTCCTGCCCCACGATGACGGTCTTCGTTCCTTGCGCGACGATGCACAAAGAGGGCAACCGGATGGCATGCACACATTCCGTATTGGTTCGCGAAGAGCGACTGGCCTGCAAACCAGGGATGCGCAGCTCAAAACTTCCGTCGTGCGGAGCATAGGCCGCAATCAAACGCGCCAACTTAGCCATGTCTGGCTCGTTCAGTCGCGCAAGCCTGTCTGCCGGCGGCGGAGTTGCATTTTTGCCGCTGATCCTCACGCCTTCGAGAATACCTCTTTTGCAATCATGATCGCCCTCATTGCGTTGGGCCAACCCGAATAAAACGCCAGATGCGTGATCACCTCGATCAACTCCTCCTTCGTGAGCCCATTTTCCAAAGCCTTAGCGAGGTGAAATCGCAACTGATCCGGACGATTCATAGCAATCAGCGCCGCCACCGTTGCGAGACTACGGTCGCGCTTTGATAGCTCTCGCCGCTCCCAGACATCACCAAAGAGTACGCGGTCAGTCAAATCAACCAGCTTGGGCGCGAAGTCACCAATCATCTTCTCGGCTGCTGAAGGCTCTTTACTCATGCTCATTCCCTCTTGCGCTCAGTGAACTTGTTGCCGCTCAGCGACCCGTCATTTTCTCCAGGGCTTCGGGGTATCGCGCCCCTTCCACCTTGATCTTTGACGAGGCGCTTTCGACCTCACGCAGATCGTCGGACGTAAGTTCGATAGAGGCTGCTCCGATGTTCTCCTCCAGGCGCGTCGGCTTCGTGGTGCCGGGGATGGGAACAATCCATGGCTTCTGGGCAAGCAGCCATGCAAGCGCTATCTGCGCAGGTGTCGCCTTCTTCCGTTCTGCGATCTTGCGAAGCAGATCAACCAACACCTGATTCGCTTTCCGAGCCTCCGGCGTAAAGCGAGGAACGATGTTGCGGAAGTCGGAACTGTCGAACGTGGTGTTCTCGTCGATCTTCCCCGTCAGGAAGCCCTTCCCCAAGGGGCTGTAGGGAACGAAGCCGATTCCGAGTTCCTCGAGAGTGGGCAGCACTTCTGCCTCGGGCCCTCTCGTCCACAGCGAGTATTCACTCTGGACCGCAGTAACCGGCTGGACCGCGTGTGCGCGACGAATCGTCTTAGCTGCTGCTTCAGAAAGGCCAAAGTGCTTCACCTTACCTTCCCGGATCAGGTCCTTCACCGCTCCCGCCACGTCTTCTATCGGTACCTCGAGGTCAACACGGTGCTGATAGAGCAGATCGATGGCATCGACCCTGAGTCGCTTGAGACAAGCTTCAGCGACCTCCTTGATGTGCTCTGGCCGACTGTCCAGCCCGGCCTGTTTGCCGGTGTTCGGATCAAGTTTGAACCCGAACTTGGTGGCGATCACCACTCTTCCACGGAACGGAGAGAGAGCTTCGCCCACCAGTTCTTCGTTTGTGAACGGACCGTAGACTTCGGCCGTATCGAAGAATGTGATGCCGCGCTCGACGGCTGACCTTATGAGAGAGATCATCTCCTTCTTGTCTGCAGGCGGACCATAGCCAAAGCTCATTCCCATGCAGCCTAATCCGAGAGCCGAAACTTCCAGCTTGCTTTTTCCAAGTTTGCGCTTCTGCATTCTTTCTCCTCGAGAATTGTTGAACGCTGAAGGTCGAATCGCTTCGTGCCGTTTCTCAGCGATAGTTACAAATGCTTGGATCAACAATGAAGAGTGTAGTCTGCTTACGCTTCGGGCGCTTGCCTATTCCGCCAGAGTATTTGCCCGATCCTCCGAGACTGCTGCGCGACTGGATGCAAACCAATGACTGACAAACTGACTCCCGGTAAGTCGGGTAACCGGACATGTGGCCCTTACAGTCCACAAACGGGGTTTTGTCCCCCAACCGGACTTCGGGGCCATTTCGGAAACTTCTACGAGTCGGCATTTGACCCGGCCCAATCCTTCCCTTTTCAGGTATTGAGCCAATCGAATTCCGTCGGGTGTCGAAGTCTATGGACCGAGTTAGAAGGGGGACTTTGGCTTTCGTTGTTTGAGAATGACCTGGTCGAGCTGGCTCTTGAGGTGCGTCAGGTGGTCGGCGTGTTCTTTTCTGATGGCCACTGGAACGGCCGCCAGAAGCCGTATCCCCACTTGGGGATTTCGTTCCCACATTTCAAAGGACAAAACCTCCGTCAAGAACCTACCCTTGGTTTGATCCATCAGATTGGCCCATTTCTTCAAGTCGGAGTCCCGCAAGGTGTCTATGTCCCTTGCTGATAGTTGTTGTGCCAAGTTCCGCAGCCTTTCCTCTTCGTTACGAAATAAATCACGGATGAATGTGAACATTCGATCTCCTTCACGTGGTTCGTTGAGCCCGACGTTCGATGAACCGGCTGGCGTGGCTTGATCGCGCCAGTCCAGACCTGTCCCCCATTCTTGGTCCAGTCACAATGTAACACTCGATGTCGCCAAACGGCCATCGGGGAAGTTGACAAGCCAGCGGACCGGCACCACTCGGACGTGCTACGCCCGAACCGGAAAGCGACCCACTGCCCGCTCGCACAAAAAGTGACGAGCCGGGCGGATTCCTCGGATAGAATCTCGTGCGGCGGCAGCCTAGGGAAGCCCGGACGGGAGGAAAGGTTGAGCGTCGCAGCGCGTCTGCGGGAGATTCGTGAAGGTTTCGAGACGCCCTTCTGGGTCGCGAACGTCAGCGAGCTCTTCGAGCGGCTTTCTTACTACGCCGCGTTCGCTTCGCTCGCGAACTACTTGCACGAAACGTTGGCGTTTCCGACCGAGCGTGCCGCCGACCTCGCCGGGTTGTTCGGCGGGCTGGTGTGGTTCCTGGCGGCGTTTGGCGGTGCTCTCGCCGACCGGCTGGGCTTCCGCCGCTCGCTTTCGCTGGCCTACCTGATCCTGAGCGGGGCCTACTTCACGCTCGGGTCGCTCGGCGCACCGTGGCTCGCGCCGGTGCGCGGAGCGGTGCCGCTCGTGGGTCTGGTCACGTTCGTCCTGATGCTGCCCGCGCTCGGCATTGCCTTGGTGAAACCTTGCGTTGTGGGCACCACGGCGCGCGCTTCCCGCGAAAACGTCCGCTCTATCGGCTATTCCATCTACTACACGCTGGTGAACATCGGCGGCGCAACCGGGCCCCTGCTTGCTTCAGTTGTCCATAAGCATCTCCGCGTCGAAAACGTGTTTCGTCTCGCCGCCCTCAACGTCTTCGTGATGTTTTTCGCCGTGCTTCTTTTCTTCCGTGAACCGCGCCGCTCGGGCGAGGTGCAGACGCCCAGCCTGTGGCACACTCTCCGGCATTTCTCGCAAGTCCTGACGAACCCGAAGTTCATGCTTTTCCTGCTCATCTTCTCCGGCTACTGGATTGTGTTCTGGCAGCAATTCATCACCCTGCCGCTGTACATTCACGCTTACATCAACCCGAACGCGAACACCGAATGGGTTCTGGCCGTGGACCCGCTCACGGTCATCTCGCTGCAGATTGTAGTGGCTTACCTGACAAAGAAGATTCCTTCGTTCCGAGCGATTACGCTCGGGACGCTGATCAGCGCGCTGGCGTGGCTCATTGTGGCCGGCCGGCCTACGGTCGGGGGCGCTGTGAGCGCCCTGATCGTGGTGGCGCTCGGCGAAATGCTGCAGTCTCCGCGCTATTACGAATACATATCGCGCCTCGCCCCTCCCGGCCAACAGGGCACGTACATGGGCTTTGCATTTCTTCCCATCGGCATTGGCTCGCTTCTGGCAGGACGGATCGGCGGCCGCCTCCTGCATCATTACGGCGAAGTGCTGCACCAGCCGCAACGTTTTTGGTGGGCCATCACCGGCATCGGCGCGCTGACCGCGCTGCTCCTGTGGATCTACGACCGCGCGGTCAAACCGGGCGCGCCGCGTGAGCCGTGATCTGCAAATTGCAATTCATCCGCGCCAGAATCGTAGTCCTTCGAAAAACGCAATCACGCGCGCCAAACTCACCGGCCTGGAAATTTCTTGTGGGACGCGACAGAATAGAATGTGCGTGCGTATTGGCCACGGAGTGAGGCAAGAGATGAAAATCATGGGAAGCTATTTTGTCGGCATTCTGGTGTTGCTGGGGCTCGCGGCGGCCTTAGCGGCTCAACAAGCGCCCGCAAAGAATCAATCGGGAGAAAAACCGGGGCCGGCCCCGGCTGCGGAAGTGAAGCGCGGAAAGGCCCTTTTTGACATGCACTGCTCGGTGTGTCACTACCCCGCCAGCACGGCGAAGAAGATCGGCCCCGGCCTGAAGGGCATCACCAAGCGTGGCATCTCCGAAATTGCCGGAAAGCCATCGGACGATGCGTCCCTGCGAGGCTGGATTGAGAAGGGCGGCAAAAACATGCCGGGATTCAAGGCCGTGTTGTCGAATCAACAAGTCAGCGATTTGATTTCCTACTTGAAGACGCTGTAATCCTCAGCCGAAAAAAGAGTCTCCAGGCGCCGAAAGAAGCCGCTTCCGCGCCTGGAGACAAGTTCATCTCGTTTGGCGACGCAACCACGATGAGCGCCCGATTGCGGGGCTCTCACCATCAACGTTCCCGCCGCGTGCTTGCCCAGTCGCCCGGGACGAGCGCTACTTCAGGACCGCGTCTTTAAAGGCCTTCGCGGGCCGCAGCCGCACGACGGTCTTGGCCTTGATCTGAATCTGTTCGCCGGTCTGCGGATTCCGGCCCAAGCGCGCCTTGCGGTGCGCCTTCACCGCGCGGCCGAGATTCGGAATCACGAATTTGCCCGCGCCGCCCTTCAACTCCTTCACCGCGAGCTTGAACAGCTCTTCGAAGAAAGCCGCCGCGGTTTTCTTCGGGGTGCCGAGTTTGTCGGCGAGGTGTGCCACAACTTTGGTCTTGCTCAACGGTTTTGCCATTGCAGTTGTTCCGCCTCCTCAGCGTGTGGTTGAAAATGTCGCGCGGTCTTCGACGCCAGCGATCCTGAACGCGCGTCGCGCACACTATAGCCAACGCGCTTTCACAAGGCAAGGGGAAAACCGCTAAAAAGCCAGAAAACATGCGGCTTCTGGAAGATTTGGGTTCCGCGCGGGGATTCCCCTGGTGAGGAGGCCGCCCTTTGCTGTGGTATGCTCGAAACGTACTTCTCATGGGGGGAAGACTCATGGGCAATGTGCCGAATTGGAAGAGTCTCGAAGTGCGCCTCGCCAAGCCTTTGAGCCTCGCCCGGCGCCCGGTGGCCGTGGCGTTTCTGGACCGGGAGCCTTCGGGCGTCGAGAAATTCACCGGAACCGAGCCGGCCGGCTGCAGCTTCTGGCGCTTGGCGGCGGAGGGCCGCGTGTTTTACACGGTGCCGGGGGACCATTTCAATTGCGCCGTGGGAAGCTACACCCACAATATCCCGCTGGCGCCCGAGCGGCAGCATGAAACCGAGCAGACGCTCAAGATGATGTTCGAACTCGGCTACGTCCGCCCGGAAGAAGTGCCGCAGATTCCGCGGCTTGAGAAGACTCCCGCCGCCGTGGCCTACGCGCCGCTCGGAGATACTCCTGTAGCCCCTGACGTGGTGCTGTTCGCGGCCAATCCAGCCACTGCGATGCTGCTCCACGAAGCCGCCTTGCGCGCGGGCAAGAGCAGCGGCGTTCCGGCCCTGGGGCGGCCGACCTGCATGGCCCTCCCCGCCGCAATGAAGCATGGCGCGATGCTCAGCCTCGGCTGCATGGGCAACCGGCTCTACACCCGCCTTGGTGAAGATGAAATGTACTTCGTCGCTCGCGGCACGGATCTGGAGGCCATCGCCGAAGCACTGGAAGCCATCGTCCGGGCAAATGTGGCCCTCGCGGACTACGCCCGCAGCCGCCAGGCGCAACTGTCCACCCTGTAGGCTGGCGAGCGCCAAGCGGCACGGCCTCACGGCAATAAACTTAAAGCGCCGCCAAATCCTCGTAGAAGTAGGCGACGGCCTTGATCCCGCCGAAGTAATTTTCGAGCGCGATGTGCTCGTCCGGTGCGTGGGCGTTTTCGTCGGGCAGGCCGAAGCCGAGCAGTACGCAGGGGATCTTGAACGTGTCGTGCATCTGCGTGACGAACGGAATCGATCCGCCTTCGCGGATGAACACGGCTTTCTTTCCGAAGCCTTTTTCCAGCGCGCCGATGGCCGTCTTGAAGATCGGATGATTGTAAGACGCCGCCCAGGGCTTGCCGGTGCTCAGCACCTCGAACTTGCACGTGACGCTCTTCGGCAGCAGCTTGCGGACGTGCCTTTCGACGAGCCGCGCGATTTTCCCCGTGTCCTGCTTCGGCACCAGCCGCGTCGAAAACTTCGCATACGCCTTCGCTGGAATCACGGTCTTCGCGCCTTCGCCGATGTACCCTCCCCAGATGCCGTTCAGCTCGAGCGTCGGCCGGCACCACAGCTGCTCCGCGATCGAAAACCCCGCCTCGCCGCAAAGATCCGGCGCGCCGACCGTTTTCCTGAACTCCTTGTCCTTCCACGGCAGCGCGCGCAGCGCCTTGCGTTCGGCGCTCGACAGCTTGAATACGTCGTCGTAGAAGCCGGGCACGGTCACGCGGAATTTCTTGTCGTGCAGCTTGGCGAAGAGCTCGCAGAGAATCGTGAGTGGATTCGGCACCGCTCCGCCAAACACTCCCGAATGCAGGTCCTGCGCCGGGCCGGCGATTTCGATCTGGTAATAATTGAGCCCGCGCAGCGCGTAGGTGATGGACGGCACGCCGCGCGCGAGCATCGACGTGTCCGAAACCACCAGCGCGTCCGCCTGCAAACGCTTCTTGTTCTCCTGGACGAATTTCCAGAGGCTGACGCTGCCCACTTCCTCCTCACCCTCGATGACCACTTTGACGTTGACCGGCAGACGGCCATTCACTTGCCGCAACGATTCGAGCGCCTTCAGGTGGATGTGCACCTGGCCCTTGTCATCGGCAGTGCCGCGGCCGTAGAGATTGCCGTCGCGAATCGCCGGCTCGAACGCGGGCGACGTCCAGAGGTCCAGAGGCTCGGCCGGTTGCACGTCGTAGTGCCCGTAAAAAAGGATGGTGGGCTTGCCGGGTGCTTCGAGCGATTCGCCATAGACGAGCGGATGCATCTCCGTGGGAACGATCTCGACCTTGTCGATGCCGGCGCCGCGCAGCTGCTCGGCCACCCAGCGAGCGGCGCGCTCGATGTCGCGCTTGTTTTCCGTCGTGGCGCTGACGCTGGGAATCCGCAAAAACTCAAACAACTCGTTCAAGTGAGCATCGCGTTTGTCGTCGATATAACCGGAGAGGTCCATTGCTCCTCCATGGGGAGAAAACGTCACGCCGGGCGCAGTTCCTTGCGCGGAGTCGTGCCGGGCGGTGGCAGCGCACCCGGCCCCAGGTCTTGGATTCTACGATTCCCCTTGCGCTGCGGCAAGCGCACCGAAGCACCTGTCCGAAAGCGCGGTTGCGCCGAGGACACACGGCGCAAGGGCCGCAATTGACGCGGCCCCGCGCGGGCTTAACATGGCGGCATGGATACGACGGCCAACAAGACGCGCCGGCGCAGCGAGCGCGTTTTCCTCCGCGTCCCGCTGCAAGCCGCCGGCAAGGCCAAAGACGGGCGCAAGTTCCACGAAACCTGCGAGACCGTGGTCGTAAATTCCCACGGCGCTCTCGTTTATTTGCAGCATGATGTGGAGGCTGGCGCGATCCTGGTGCTCACCAACCGCGCCATTCAGGAAGATCAGGAATGCCGCGTCGTCTATTTGGGCGATGCGAGTGACCACGGCCAGCGCGTCGGCGTCGAGTTCCTCACCCCAGCGCCGCACTTCTGGGGCCTCGACTTCGAGCCCCGCCTCGACTCCGGCCCTGCCCTCTGAAATTCGCCCTCACCCCGGTGCCCGACCCTGCGCCCAACCGATCCAAACAATCGTAGCTTCCCAGAACCGGACTTCTGGCCCCCAATACGACCAATGAGGATTCTCTAGATGAGGTCTGATGCTGGTTATGCGTGCTCGCCTTCTTGACCGCAGTTCCTGGCAAGCGTAGCCTAGCGCGCGGTGCCTCTGTTTCCGCCCTCGCAACCGAAGGAGGATGCCCATGGTCCCTCTCACGGCACTTTGGCTGCCGGTCCTACTGTCAGCCGTCATCGTCTTCCTCGCCAGCTCCATCATGCACATGCTGCTCCCCTACCACCGCGGCGATTACCAGCAGCTTCCCGATGAGGATAAGCTCCTGGCCGCGCTGCGCGCCCCCGGCCTGAAGCGGGGTCTCTATGTTTTTCCTTTTTGCACCCACAAGGAAATGAAGTCGCCCGCCATGGTGGCAAAATACAAGCAAGGACCAGTCGGCATGATGACCGTGTTTCCTAGCGGTCCACCGGTTATGCCGAAGTTCTTGGGGATGTGGTTCGCCTATTGCCTCATTATCGCCTTCTTCGTCGCGTACCTCACGGGGCGCACGGTTGCGCCCGGCGCGCACTATCTGGCCGTATTTCGCGTCGCCGGGACCGCGGCGTTCCTCGGCTACGGCCTGGGACAGCTAAGCAACGGCATCTGGAAGGGGCAGACGTGGAGCGTGACCATCAAAGAAGTCATCGATGGACTCGTCTACGGCTTGCTGACGGCTGGCACCTTTGGGTGGCTTTGGCCGCGCTAGCACTCTAAGCAAGTTCCCGCCGACAACCTGCCGATACTTGCCGCGGGGTAGCTCGCGTCATTAAGTTCTTCGGACAAACTAGTGCGCCTCGACGCGGAGCGGTTGCGAGGAGGGCACAGCGAGGGCGCGCGGCAATTGACGCGGCGTACACATGGCATGAGTATAACGGCATGATCTCGACCACGTATTCCATTGGGCGGCGCAGCTCGCGGATGTTTCACAGCATGCCGCTTCTGGCAGCGGGCAAGACCAGGGACGGGCGCCGATTCCGCGAAACGTGCGAGACCATCGTCATCAGCGCGCACGGTGCGCTGATCTGCCTGCAGCACGAAGTGACGCTGGGAGCGATTCTGGTGCTGGCGAACCCGGAAACAATGGAAGAGCAGGAGTGCCGGGTCATGTACCTGGGCGAAATGGGCGAACAAGGTCAGCGCGTGGGCGTGGAGTTTCTGACACCGGCGCCGCGGTTCTGGGGCGTCGATTTCGAGGCGCTCCGCATAGCAGGCTGGTCGCCTGCAGATACGGTGCACTAACTTAGAATCCGCAGTTCTGCCAATTTTTGCAGGCGCGACGGGCGACTCGTGTCTGCCCGCGGTCTACGCGGCATCGCGCTCGCATCCGCGACCTGCAAAGATCCGCACCTTTTCAGCAAACTGTTATGAGTTGGAATCGGCCTTGATATTCACCGGCTGAATGAAGGGCATCATCGAGCGCAGCTTCGCGCCCAGCGTTTCCAAGAGTTGGTCCTGCTCGCGCTTGCGGATGGCGTTGAATTCGGGACGCCCCGCTTCATTTTCGGCGATCCACTTGCGCGCGTAGGTTCCGTTGCGGATCTCCTCGAGGAGCTTCTTCATCTCCTTGCGCGTCTCGGCGGTGATGAGGCGCGGGCCGCCGGTGTAATCGCCGTGCTCGGCCGTGTCGCTGACGGAATAGCGCATGTAGTTGAGGCCGCCGCGGTAGATGAGGTCCACGATCAGCTTGAGCTCGTGGAGGCACTCGAAGTAAGCGATTTCCGGCTGGTAACCCGCCTCGACCAGCGTCTCGAAGCCGGCCTTGATGAGGGCGCTCACACCGCCGCAAAGCACGGCCTGCTCGCCGAACAGATCGGTCTCGGTTTCCTCGGCGAAGGTGGTTTCGATGACGCCGGCGCGGGTGGCGCCGAGGGCCTTGGCGTAAGAAAGCGCCAGCGCCTTGGCGTGGCCGGTGGCGTCGCGCTCGACGGCGAGAAGAGCGGGCGTGCCTCCGCCTTCCTGGAAGACTTCGCGGACGCGGTGCCCGGGCGCTTTGGGCGCGATCATGGTGACGTCCACGCCCGCGGGCGGCTTGATGGTGTTGAAACGAATGTTGAAACCGTGCGCGAACATGAGCATCTTGCCCGGCTTCAGGTGCGGCGCGATATCCTTTTGGTAGATAGCCGGCTGCGCCGTATCGGGCACGAGGATCATGATGACGTCGGCCCTCTCGGCGGCTTGGGCGGCGGTCAGCGCGGTGAAACCTGCCTTCTCCGCTCGCTCCTTGCCCGCGGGGAAGGCCTCGGCGACGCACACGTCGACGCCGCTGTCGCGGAGGTTCTGGGCGTGCGCGTGTCCCTGCGAGCCAAAACCGATGATGGCGACCTTCTTCTTGCGAATCAGCGATAGATCTGCGGAATTGTCGTAGTAGATGTTAGCCATACCATTCTCCTCTTCAGGTCAAATTGGTCCGTGCCGCGCTGCTTCGAGGACGGCGCGCGGCGACAGCTAAACCGAACCTGCAAGATCGTCGTTTTCTTCGAGCAGCGCGTCGCCGGCATCCGCCGCGACGGTGCCGGAAGGCTTCGCGCCGCGCACCATGGCCACGCGTCCGGTGCGGACCATTTCGAGCACGCCGTAAGGCCGCAGCACCTCGAGCAAACTCTCGTTCTTATCCTCGCTGCCGGTGGTCTCGATGATGAGCGAGTCAGGCGAAACGTCCACCACGCGGGCGCGGAAGGCGTGGACCAGTTGGAACAGGTGCGTGCGCGAGGCTTCATCGGCGGTGACGCGGATGAGCGCGAGGTCGCGCTGCACGACGGGCTGCGCGGTGATGTTTCTCACGCGCAAAACGTTGACCAGCTTGTACAGGTTGGCTTCGAGGCGGTGCGCGCCGCCTTCGTCGGTGTCCACGACGATGGTCATGCGCGAGACGCCGGGCTTTTCCGTGTGGCCGACGGTGAGCGATTCGATGTTGTAGGCGCGGCGGCGAAAGAGGGAGGCGACACGGTTCAGCACGCCGGGCTTATCTTCCACGTAAACAACGAACGTTCTTAACATATCAGACATCCTCCGCCGTCTCGACGATGGGGCTTGGGCGGCGAATCATGGCGTGCAAATCGGCGCCGGCGGGCACCATCGGGAACACGGAATCTTCCTTTTCGACCTTGAAATCGATGAGCATCGTGCCGGAGTGTTCGCGCGCGGCGCGGATCGCGGGCACGACTTCGGCGCGGGTTTGGACACGCGCGCTGCGCAAGCCGAAGGCTTCGGCCAGGCGCACGAAATCGGGATTGACGAGCGGCGTGGCGGAGTAGCGCTTGTCATAGAAAAACTCCTGCCACTGGCGGACCATGCCGAGATAGCCATTGTTGATGACGGCGATTTTGATGTTCAGTTTTTCCTGGTGGATGGTGGCCATCTCCGCCATGGTCATCTGGAAACCGCCGTCGCCGACGACGACCCAGACTTCCTTTTCGGGCTGGGCGAATTTGGCGCCGATGGCCGCGGGCAGCGCGAAGCCCATGGTGCCCAGACCGCCGGAGGTGATGAGCGAGCGAGGCGTATCGTGTTTGTAATACTGCGCTTCCCACATCTGGTGCTGGCCCACATCGGTGACCACGATGGCCTCGCCGCGGGTTTCCCGCCACAGATCGTGAATGGCGTGCGCGGCGTAGAGATGCCCGTCATCCGGCAGATTCTGGATATCGCGCACCGCAGAATCGCCCTTCAGCTCGGCGATGTGGCCGAGCCATTCGGCGCGGTCGCCGCGCTCGATGCCGCTGAGGAGCTGCTCGACCACCGCACCCACGTCTCCGATGAGCGCAATGTCCACCGGAACGTTCTTGCTGATTTCCGCGCGATCGATTTCGACGTGGATTTTCTTGGCGTTCACCGCATAGTTTTTCAAGTTGCCGGTGACGCGGTCGTCAAAACGCATGCCGAGCGCGATGAGCAGGTCGGCTTCCTGGATGGCGCAGTTCACCCAGGCCTCGCCGTGCATGCCCATCATACCGAGGTTCAACGGGTGCGCGGCCGGAATGGCGCCGAGGCCGAGAAGCGTGAGCGCCACGGGGATGCCTGCCTTTTCGGCGAAATCACGGACGACCTGAGATGCGCCGGAAAGGATGATGCCGTGTCCGGCGAGGATCACCGGACGGCGCGCGCGGTTGATCAGCTCGAGGGCCCGCCGGCAATCGGCGGGATCACACGAGGAGGGACCCGGCCGGTGAGGCAGCCGGGGCGCGGCGGCATCCCAATCGAACTCGCAGGAGGCTTGTTGAGCGTCCTTGGTGATGTCCACGAGGACCGGACCCGGCCGCCCGCTCTTGGCGATCAGGAAGGCGGAGCGCAGCGCGGGCGCCACGTCTTCGGCGCGGGTGACGAGCGTATTGTGTTTGGTGATCGGCAGGGTGATGCCGGTGATGTCCACCTCCTGAAACGCGTCGGAACCGATGAGCTTGCTGCCGACCTGGCCGGTGATGCAGACGATCGGTGAGGAGTCGAGCATCGCCGTGGCGATGCCAGTGACCAGGTTGGTGGCGCCGGGGCCCGACGTGGCCATGGCCACACCCACTCCGCCACCGGCGCGGGCATAACCATCGGCCATGTGCGCCGCGCCCTGTTCGTGGCGCACCAGGACGTGGTGAACCGGGTAGTTCCAGAGCGCGTCGTAAGCAGGAAGAATCGCGCCGCCCGGATAGCCGAAGACGTGCTTCACGCCCTCGTGCAACAGGGTTTCCCAGATGATTTGTCCGCCGGTCTTCTTTGCCATTTGAGTCATCGCAGCGCTCCGATTGCCGTTTGGTGTTTATTCAAGGACTGCCCCTTGCGACGCGGAAGAAACGTTGCGCGCGTAGCGGCCCATCACGCCTCCGCTGTAACGCGGCTTGGGAGGTTGCCAGGAAGCCAACCGCGATTGGATTTCGGCGTCGCTGAGCTCGACGCGAAGCTGGCGGCCAGGAATATCGAAAACGATGGTGTCGCCATCGCGCAGGGCAGCGATCGGTCCGCGGCGCGCGGCTTCGGGAGCGACGTGGCCGGCCATGAGGCCGTGCGTGCCTCCGGAGAAGCGCCCGTCAGTCAGAAGAGCGACGGATTCGCCGAGACCCGCGCCGACGATGGCCGCGGTAACTCCCAGCATCTCGCGCATGCCGGGACCGCCGCGCGGACCTTCGTACCGGATGACGACCACGTCGCCGGAGCGAATCTTGCCAGCCTGGACGGCGGCGAAGGCGTCTTCTTCACTTTCAAAAACGCGGGCCGGGCCGCGATGCTCGAGGCGGTTGTATCCAGCAATTTTCACGACGCAGCCTTCGGACGCGAGGTTTCCCTTCAAAATAACGAGTCCGCCGTTGGGCTTGAGCGGCGCGCTGAGCGGGCGGACCACCTGCTGTCCCGGCGTTTCGCGCGCGGCATCGGCTTCGGCACCGATCGTGCGGCCGGTCACGGTCGCGCAATCCGCGTGGAGTAAGCCAGCATCCTTGAGCCGCTTGGCGACGAGTGCCGGGCCGCCGGCTCGATGGAGGTCGGTGGCGACAAAACGGCCGCCGGGTTTCAGGTCGCCAATCAGCGGAGTCCGAGCGCTGATGGGATCGAAATCATCAATCTGGAGAGGGAGACCGGCTTCGCGTGCGATCGCCAGAAGGTGCAGGACTGAGTTCGTCGAACCGCCGGTAGCGGCCACGCTGGCAATCGCATTTTCCAGGGCTTTGCGGGTAATGATGTCACGCGGCTTGACGCCACGGCGAAGAAGATCCATGACGAGGGCGCCGGCGTGGCGCGACGCGTTGTCCTTCTCGGAATCGGTCGCGGGAACGCTGGAGTCACCGATGGGGGCAATCCCCAAGAATTCGCAGGCCAGAGCCATGGTGTTGGCGGTGAACTGTCCGCCGCAGGCGCCGGCACCGGGACAGGCGCTATTTTCGAGCGCGAGGAAATCGGCGTCGCTCATCGAGCCGCGAGCGTGGGCACCGACCGCTTCGAACACGTCGACAATCGTGACGTCGCGATTCTGGAAATGGCCGGGGGCGATGGAGCCGCCGTAGAGGACGAGGCCGGGAATGTTGAGGCGGGCGAGCGCCATGACGCCGCCGGGGATGGTCTTGTCGCAACCGACCAAAACGACGAGGGCGTCGAAGAGATTGCCGCGGGCGACAAGCTCAATCGAATCAGCAATGACTTCGCGGCTGATGAGCGAGGCGCGCATGCCTTCCGATCCCATGGTAATGCCGTCGGAGATGGAAACGGTGTTGAACTCGAGCGGTGTGCCGCCGGCGGCGCGAATGCCCGCTTTGACGTGCTCGGCGATATGGCGCAGATGGTAGTTGCATGGCCCGATTTCGATCCAGGTGTTGGCGACGCCCACGAGCGGGCGACGCAAATCCTCATCGGTGAAGCCGACGCCTTTGAGCATGGCGCGGGCAGGGGCCCGGCTGGGTCCTTCGGTCAGTCCGGTACTGTGCCACTTCAAGGGTTGTGTCATGAGTTAGCTCCTCGGGTCATCCCGTCAACGGGCCGTTCATGCGTCCGCAAATGCGAAGGGCCATCATCCCCGCTGGATGATGGCCCTTGAAACTACCCAAACTCGAAAGGGTCACATCATCCGCTGGCGCCTCCTACAGCGACGCGAACCGGCACTACTACGGGCACGAGAATCTGCACGGGCCGAACGGGCTGCCATGTCCGTTCCGCCGAAGCGGAGGAAAATGGAGAAACACGCAGTTCTCTTCGGCGCGCCAGCATGAGGCCATCTTTTTTAGCGGGGTGGCGGCTAGTGCGTCAAGCTAATAATTCTAGCACTTTGTATAAGGTATTGTTATGGGGGAGGAACGCCCAGGCAGAGGCGGAGCAGGCCGGGATGGGAGCTCATCTACCGCGGCAGGATGGTTGGGATGGCGAATCGATGACACGCAGCCGGAGATCGCCCTGAGAACATCCTCCGTCCCGACTCTTTTGGACTGATTACTTCGCTACGCAGGCGATCGGCCTCGCACCGGCGGAGGCGCCGTCCTCGCTTGCCGAAGAGCACTAGAAGCGAAGTTGGCCTGGCTCGATGCCCATCTTGCGCGCCTGATCTTCCAGGTCGTCGATCTGCGCCTGCACCTTCTTGCGCTTCGCTTCGAGCTGGCCAATTTGATCCCCAATCGAAATGGTACTGCAGCAGCGCTGTCGCACAATCCCTTCTGAAGGGGCGGTGTTCTCGGCCTTGAAATCGCGCAAATGGCCGAGCTCCTTGTCGATCGCTTTTCGTTGGCTATAGAGCTGCATCAATTGGCTCCGGAAATAGTCAGCCGCACGGGCAGCGCTCTGGCCGCGGTTGCCGGGCGCGTTGTTTGAGTTTCTTTTCGCGGCGGAGTTCGCAGGCTCGCCGACCACCGACACCTGGGCGGAGATGCCGTCGAGGTCGTCATTCGTCCAGACCTTCTTCGGCTTCTTCTCGGGCGCCGGGGCCTGGGCCTGCTTCGCCGAAGCCGCCGCTGTGTCGGCTTGATCCGCATTCAACGATGACGATGGGGCAGTGTTTGGCGATTGCGCCAGTGCGGGAAGCGCGATCAACACTGCAGAAAGCACGAGAGGGGCGCCAGAAGGGGCGCGCATCACAGGGCCTCCGGTCTTCCCGCTATTCTAGGTCAGACTCTTCAGGGATCGGAATGGCCCGCGCTCAAATTGCTCAATTCGCCACGTACGATCTGGATCGCTTCCTTGGGCGGGCCGACTCGGCGGTAGCCGGTCGCAACCGTCTTCTCATGCACGGCAGTGGCGAAGAAGAACTTTCGCCCGTCAAAATCATATTGAATCAGGACCGGCAGCCAGACACCCGGGGCAACTTCCGCCTGTTCCATGACGAAATGCCCGCCCTTGTAAACCTTGGCCACGATTCCGCCGCCGAAAGTGATGTCTTCGAGCAGTTCAGCTTCAAAACGCGCCAATTGGCCAGTGGCTTCATCGATCCACATGATGCCGCGCGCCTTCGGCAGGATGGCGGTTAAGCGCGAAGCGGACTTGTAGGCAGGGTTGGGATCAAGGCGAATCATCGCGACGGTCCGGCCATTGCGCGATTCCCGTCCCAGCCAGGCAAGGGTGAAGGCGTCGCGGGTGGCGTCGAGGAGATCGGCGCGCTCCTTTTTGTGTTTGTCGAGCTTGGCATACGCTTCGCGTTGCCGGGGTCCGTCGCCGGCGGAAAAGGCGAGCGACTCCTCGAGGTGACGGAGTTCACGCTCGTAGGCGGTGGGGGCCGGGGGCTGGCCGTCTGAGCCGAATGGAATGTGGTCTACTCCAGTGCCCGCCGGGAAAACACGGAAGACTCGGACCGAGGATGGCGAGGGATCGCCGGCGTTCTTGCGCTGCTCGACGCGCTCGATGCGCTCGTAAACATAAAGGGCCTGATCGTTGAGGTGTTGATTTTCAAGGACGCGGTCCGCAAGCCGGCGCAGCTCCGCGGGGGACGGAGGATCAGGCCGGGCCGTCTGGGAAACACAGAGGGAGGCCGGGAGCACGGCGAGCGCCGTGCTGAGAAGGCAGATTTTGCATACCCCGCGCATGGAAGTGAACAAACGCGGCTCCCGATCTCCATTTTATCGGATTCTTGCTCCAAAGATGGCGTTGTTTGCCAGCATGGAGGGTAGCGGGCGGCGGCGTAGGGCACCTCGGTTGCCCCGGAGGGCGGAGAGGAGAGGCGTCCCCCGCAACAAAAGGGCCGCGGAGACGTATATAGTGATGAGGGGCTTCCGGCCCCATAGAGCTGACTTGTGTCCGAACACGGAATCGTTATCCCCTTGAAGGACGATCTGCGCGCGCAGATGAAGAGGGAGTCGCTCGCGACGCGCGTGAAGCGATCGGCGGTGGCCTTTGGCGAGACATTGCGTCTGGCCCTCGATGCGCTCTGGGCGCATAAGCTGCGCAGCCTGCTGACGTTGATCGGCGTGATTCTGGCGGTGACCACGCTGGTGGCGGTGATGAGCGTCTTGGCAGGGCTGAACGGTTACATCGCCGATAAGGTGGCCAACCTCGGGGCCAATGCGTACGTGATCGACCGCTTCGGGATCATCACCAGCCAAGACGAATGGGAAAAGGCACAGAAGAGGCCGGTGATTACGCTCGAGGAATACCTGCGTTTGCGCGACATGATGCAGACGATCGACCGCATCGCCGCGATCGAGGTGACGACACAGGATCTGCGCTCGGGCAACACGTTGATGGAAGACGTGACGTTGGTGGGCGCGACGGCGAATTACACGGAAGTGCGAAATGTCGATCTGGCCGTCGGGCGGGTGCTGACCGACGCGGATGATTCGCACCGCGCGCCGGTGTGTTTCATCGGGGCGGATGTGGCGCAGAAGTTTTTCGCGAACGTGGACCCCATCGGCAAAACGTTGCGCGCGGGAACGCATACGTACGAGGTCGTAGGCGTCGCCCAGGCGGTCGGCACCGTCTTCGGGCAGTCGCAAGACAACTACATCCTGATTCCGCTGGGCACTTACCGGAAGGAATGGCACACGGTTTGGGGATCGCTGATGCTCTTCGCGCAGGCGCACAACGCCGAATTGATCGACACTTCGGAGGACGAGGCGCGAATGTATCTGCGGGCGTGGAGGCACGAGGCGTATTCGGCGCCGGACAGCTTCGGGATTCTGGGGTCGGCGTCGATCACCGATTTGTGGAACCAACTGACCGGGAATCTTTTCCAGCTCGCGGTCGCGCTAACGGCGATCTTCTTGGTCGTCGGCGGGATCGTAATCATGAACATCATGTTGGCGAGCGTGACGGAGCGGACGCGCGAAATTGGGCTGCGGCGTTCGCTGGGAGCGAGGCGGAAACATATCGTCATGCAATTCATGACCGAATCGGCGGTTCTTGCCGCAGTCGGCGGCATGATCGGGATCGGCCTGGCACTGGTGGCTGCAGCGATCGGGCGCGCGGTGACGCCGATTCCCATCCGGACGCCGGTGAACGCCGTGATTATCGCGCTGGTGCTATCGACCAGCGTGGGGCTTTTCTTCGGCATCTATCCGGCGACGCGAGCGGCGAGGCTCGATCCCATCGAAGCGCTGCGCGCGGAAGGCTGAGAACACGCCATGGCACAAGCGTACAAAGAGAACCTGCGGCAAGCGTTGGACACGCTGCGGTCACACAAGATGCGAAGCCTGTTGACGGTGCTAGGGGTAGTGCTGGGCGTGGGCGTGATTATGCTGGTGGCGGCGCTAGTGACCGGGTTCGACGAGCAGGTAACGAACGCCATCTCTCAGTTCGGCACGGATTCGGCGTTCGTTTCGCGGTTCGATCAGGGATTCCACATCGGGCGAAGGCCGAAGGAAGAACGCGAACGGAAGCCCTTGACGCTGGAGGATGCCGCGGCCATCCAGGAGAGCGGCACCGCGGTGAAGGACGTGACCGTGTGGATTGCGTGGTGGGAACAGCCGCACAGCGTGCGCACGAAAGCGGGGACCGTCTCGGCGATTGATTTTCGCGGGGTGCAGCCGAACTTCGCCGACGTGTATGCCAACGCGACGCTGCGCGACGGCCGGTTCATTAGCGAGCCCGAAGACATGCACCGGGAGAAGGTGGTGGTGCTGGGCGAGAGCGTGGGGCCGGTGCTCTTCCCGAATGGATCGCCGGTGGGACAAGAAGTGCTGATCGACGGCTCGGCATTTCAAGTGATCGGAGTGCTGGAAAAACCGAAGGGTGGATTCGGGACCAACGATGAGGATCGGCGAGTGCTGATTCCTTACAACACCTTCCGCAAGGTGTATCCGGCAGCCTATGAGAATTCGCTTCGCGTGCAGGCAAAGCCAAAAATGATCGATCAGATGGTGGACGAGGTGCGCGAGGTGTTGCGCCGGCGCCGGAACGTGAAATACAGCGCACCGGACAATTTCTCGATTCGCACGGCCGATCAGATGGTCGAGCAATTCCACCAGCTCGTGGGCATGATCGCGCTGGCGATTGTGGTGCTGAGCTCGATCGGGCTGTTGATCGGCGGCGTGGGCGTGATGAACATCATGCTTGTCAGCGTGACGGAACGGACCCGCGAGATCGGGATTCGAAAAGCCATCGGCGCCCGGCAGAGCGACATTACCTGGCAGTTTTTGCTCGAGGCCATGACGCTTACCGGCATGGGCGGGATCATCGCGCTCATTTTCGTCAACGGACTAGTGTTGCTGATTCGCGCGACAACCACGTGGCGCGCTGCCGTGCCGATCTGGGCGATCGTAGCCGGGATCAGCGTCAGTATCATGATTGGGCTGGTCTTCGGCGTGTGGCCGGCGATGAAGGCCGCGAAGCTGGATCCGGTGGAAGCACTCCGTTACGAATAAACCTGTCTTCGCGATTCTTTGAGCGCCGCCTCAGCGGGACGGAGGGTCGGCTCTTGTTCCGTTCCGAAATTGAGCGAAGGCAGGATCCGTGGCGAATAGCTGGGGGAACTGCGCGACGTACTTGGCCATGCTCGGGTGCCAAAACAAATGGAAATGAAACGCGTGCATTTCCGCGAGCGCCTGATCCGGCGTCCATCCTTGCTGGGAAATTCGATAGACCGCCATCATCACGCTGGTGCGATCACTGCCGTAACGGCAATGCACGAATATTTTCTGGGTCGGATTCGCACGGAGCAATTCGAGAAACTTCACCACTGAGTCTGGCTGAGGGGGATGCCAGCCGCTCAGTGGGATGTCGACGTAGCGCATCCCGAGGGCTGCCACTTCTTCGCGTTCGTTTCTGCTTTCGCCCCGAGTCTCGAGGTTGATGACCAGCGACACACCAAGTTTTCTCAGTTCGGAAAGGCCCGTGGCATTGGGTTGGGCCCCACGGTAGAGGAACTCGTTCACTCTGCCGGCGTTCGGCACGCCCGGAATGTCGAGTTTCTGCGCTGCCGGAGGCGCAATGGTTGCGGCGGTCGAAGTGGCCGCCACGCCCTGGGCGACAGCGGGCGGCGGAATGAGGAGCGCGGTAGCGAGCAGAACACAAATCCACAGAGCGCCGGAAATCCACAGCCGTTTTGTGGCGGATGGCATCTTCATTCATCACCAACAGGACTATGCTAGGACCCTAAGGGATTTCCGTCAATGCAGGCTTGGCGGCGCCAATTCGGAGCTTGGGGGATTGCGGTCCGCGCGCAAAGGTACCACTACGAATAGACGCTAGTTCCAAAAAGTTACCACATTTTGCGCTCTTTTCTCTTGACATGGGTTTCGCAACTGCGGATACTGCGCTTCCAGATTCGGCGGACCGTGGAAGCGCCAGGCCGGCCTTCGGGGAAGCTGGTCGGCCAGTTAGGAAGCCACGAAGCCGAGCCGAGTTTTCGCAAAACAAGCCGAGCGCGAAGTCCAGGCTCCGCGCCCGATGTGGCAGCAGGCGCGTGAGCTTCGCCGGGAGGCCGCCAGAAAGAACGGCTCCCCGGCCGGGTTTTTCTTTTTGCGCCATTTTGTTTTGCTCTCTGCGCTCCGATCGAATCGAGCCGCGCGGTGGTTATTGGGCGACGCGGCGGCTCCCACCCCCGACGGTGGGAGTAAACTTGAAGGGTTCCTCCGTGCCTCGAGGGAACCCAGGGCATGGGGGACGAAACGTGGCAACGACAAAACCGGCAATGAGCGGGAAACAGATGGACACGGCAGTCAATCTCCCAATTGCAGGAGCCCGTACGGGGCTCGACTTCAAGCGGAAATTCACGGATGGCAAGGTAGCACCGTTTGACGCCGTCGAGTGGGAGCTGCGCACCGCACTGATAAGCAATGATAAGGGCCAAACGATTTTCCGGCAGGAGAACGTCGAGGTGCCCAAGAGTTGGTCGCAGACGGCCACCAACATCGTTGCCAGCAAGTATTTCCACGGGAAACCCGGGACGCGCGAACGCGAGAATTCGGTGCGGCAGCTCATCAGCCGCGTCGCGAATACGATCGTGCGCTGGGGCGAGGAGGGCGGCTATTTTGCGTCGCCGCAGTCGCGCGACATCTTCCGCGATGAGCTGACCCACCTGCTCGTGCAGCAGAAGATGAGCTTCAACTCACCGGTGTGGTTCAACCTAGGAGTGCAGCCCAGACCGCAGTGTTCGGCATGCTTCATCAATTCGGTCCACGACAATATGGAATCCATCATGGACCTGGCGAAGACCGAGGGAATGCTTTTCAAGTGGGGCTCGGGCACGGGAACGAATTTTTCCTCGCTGCGGGGGAGCCACGAACCCGTCTCGGGGGGCGGAGTTGCTTCGGGTCCGGTCAGCTTCATGAAGGGCTTTGACGCCTTTGCCGGTGTGATCAAGAGCGGGGGCAAGACCCGCCGCGCCGCGAAGATGGTCATCCTCAACGTCGATCACCCGGACATCCTCGATTTCATCAACTGCAAGCACAAGGAAGAGCGGAAGGCCTACGCGCTGATCGACAAAGGCTACGACGCCGCGATCGACGGGGAGGCGTACTCGTCCGTGTTCTTCCAGAACGCCAACCACTCCGTGCGCGTGAGCGACGAATTCATGCGCGCGGTCGAAGAAGACCGCGACTGGTGGACCCGAAACGTCACCGACGGCCAGCCCGTCGAAAAGCACGGCGCACGGGAATTGATGCGGCACATGGCGGACTCGGCCTGGCACTGCGGCGATCCGGGCATGCAGTACGATACGACGATTAATCGCTGGCACACCTGCAAGAACACAGCCCGCATCAATGCCTCGAATCCCTGCTCGGAGTATATGTTCCTCGACGACACGGCCTGCAACCTGGCCTCGCTCAATTTGATGAAGTTCCTCGGACCGAACAGCCAGTTTGACGCGGACGCTTTTCGCCATGCAGTGGACGTGACCATCACCGCGCAGGAAATCCTGGTGGACCGGGCGAGCTATCCGACCGCCAAGATCGCGCAAAATTCGCATGATTTCCGCCCGCTGGGCCTGGGCTACGCAAACCTTGGCGCGCTGCTGATGTCGCTCGCGCTGCCCTACGACTCCGACGGAGGCCGCGACATGGCCGGCGCGATTACGGCACTGATGTGCGGCGAGGCCTACGCCCAATCGGCCCGGGTCGCCGAACGCATGGGGCCTTTCCCGGGCTACGCGGTCAACCGCGAGCCGATGCTGGACGTGATTCGCATGCACCGCGAATCCGTGCGAGCGATTCATTCGGAGACGGTCCAACCACAGCTCATGCTCGCTGCCCAGCAGGCCTGGAACCAAGCGCTCGAACTCGGAGAGAAGCACGGCTACAAGAACTCGCAGGTGACAGTGCTGGCTCCCACCGGCACCATCGGCTTCATGATGGACTGCGACACCACCGGCATCGAACCCGACCTGGCATTGGTCAAGCACAAGAAGCTCGTCGGCGGCGGGGTGATCAAGATTGTGAATAACACGGTGCCGCAGGCGATGATGCGGCTCGGATACACGCCGGAGCAGACCAGCGAGATCGTGACCTACATCGACGAGCACGCCACCATCGAGGGCGCACCTGGACTGAAGGCCGAGCATCTGCCGGTGTTTGACTGCTCGCTGGCTCCAGCGGGAGGCGGGCGTTCCATCACCTGGCGGGGTCACCTGCGGATGATGGCCGCGGCGCAGCCTTTTCTTTCCGGCGCGATCAGCAAGACGATCAACATGCCCGAGGAATCTACGGTCGAAGACATCATGCAGGCTTACACCGAGTCCTGGAAGCTGGGGCTCAAGGCGGTAGCCATCTACCGCGACAATAGCAAGTGCTCCCAGCCGCTCTCCGCCGCCAGCGGGCAGAAGAAGGATGGCGAGAAGGCCTCGGCAATGCCCGAACAGCGCGAACTTTTCGCCCGGCAGCAGCGCGAAAAGCTGCCCCCCGAGCGGCGCTCCATCACCCATAAGTTCACTGTCGGCGGCCACGACGGCTATATCACCGTCGGCATGTACGACGACGGCCGCCCCGGGGAGATCTTCATCAAGATGTCGAAAGAGGGCTCGACGATTTCGGGCGTGATGGACGGTTTGGCACTGGCGCTTTCGATCGGCTTGCAGTACGGAGTGCCGCTCAAGGCGTTCGTTGACAAGCTGATGAACACGCGCTTTGAGCCTTCGGGTTTCACGCAAACAGCCAACATCCGCCTGGTCACCTCCGTGCTCGACTACATCGCCCGCTGGTTGGGAGGCAAATTCATCTCCTCCGAGTACCTGAAACTAAACGGCGCATCGGGTAGCGAGGCGGCCCACTCCGGTTCTCATGCCCACGGGTCCGTTCCCGCGGCGGGGCCGCGAATCCTCGAGATGCCGTCGAGCCGGCCGAGCGAAGAGTACGACAGCGCGCCGACCTGCTCTGAATGCGGCATGCTGATGGTGCCAAATGGCTCGTGCTACAAATGCGAGAATTGCGGCAGTACGTCAGGCTGCAGCTAGGCGGAGTCCCTCCGTGAGCAGCGTCGGCAGTCCCGCGGGTGCGGCGGCCCAAGCGGCCGCGCCGGCGCCGCTGCCGAAAGTGCATGGCTTCCTGCACATTGCTCGACACGGCGGCGGGCCTATTTCCACCTATCTGGTCACCTACCACCGGCTCGACCGGGATGGCGGGCTACCGCGGCCTGTGGCGGTCGAAGGAGCGCAGGCGCTAATTGAGCTGCTGGAGCGAATCGGCGTGGACTTCGGGCGTGGCGAGGTGCGCGGTGCGCTGGAGGACGTCTTGCGATTCGGCTCAGCCAATATCCCCGACCTCTGGCTCAGCGATGAAGAGATGATCGAGAAGGGGCTCGTTCAAGTTTGATCTGAAGTTGCAGTCAAGAGACGGCCGAAGCGCTAGCGCTTCGGCCGTTCTGCATTGTTGCGAGGGACGCGCGGGAAACCGGGCCGTCCGCCGGGGTGCACCGCGATGGCTCGCAGCGCCAGTTGTCTAGCGCGGCCGCAGAAATGGCCGGTAGCTGGAGAGCGGGCGGGGGCGCAAGCGAAAGCGCGGTCCAAGCGGCGGCGGAACACCACGAAGCAACTCGCCACAATTGCTGCAGCGCTCGGGACCGCCCACTCCGACGCGGAGCCAGTGACCTCGAGCTTCACAGATGGGATTGATGCACTGCGCCGTCCAACCGGGCAAATACTGCACAATTCCCCCTGGCAAACATCGGCGAACGGGGCGAATTCTGCGGGAACAGTCTTGTGGTGTCAAGCTGAAAAGGTACTAAGTATAGGGGTCGCGTTGCTTTTCCACAGCCCCGTGCTTCTCCACTCTGACGGATGTAACAGTGAAAGATTCAGGCTGGCGCGGAGCGCGACCACTGGGGAGATGCGGCCGGCTTCTCCTGAGGCTTTTGCGCTGTGGGCCGCTACTTCAGCTTGGCTTCGAGCGAGGCGACCCTTTCCTTGAGCCGGTCCACTTCTTGCTTCTTGTCTGCGATCTGTCCCTGGAGATCGTCCAGGTGGGCTCTGCCCTTCTTGTCCGACTGGAAATCGGGGTTGGTGTAGAACTGCTCTCGTTGGAGATCGAAATCACGCTGCGCGAGGTCCAAATCCTTTTGCGCGTCAGCGAGCTGCCGCTTCGCCTCGTTCAGCTCCGCCTGTTGCTTGGCGGTCTCTCGCGGCTTCTCGGCAGGGGGCGCCACGGTGCCCTCCGTTGACGAGGGCGCCGGGCCTTCGTTCAGTTCCCTTGGTGTGGTTTGCTCGCCGGCCGAAGCCCCCTTTGCAGAAGAGGACTGCGCACTCGCGGGCGGCGCATTCAGATTGTCGTTCGTCCAGACCTTTTGAGTCTTCGCGGCTTCTTTCTTCTTTTCCCGGGCCTTGCGGGCCGCCTCAGCAACCGAATCGCTCGGTTCGGTTTGTGATTGGGCCTGGATCGTGACAACCGGGCAAAAGAGCAGCGCAGCCGCTACCAGGCTGAAGTACCGGAATCTCGGTGCAAAACGCCACATTGGCTGCCTCATGAACAACCCTTGTCTCATGCTAGCCCCGCGCCGACGCCCTGGCAACAGCCTAACCGGGGCTTCGCTCAAACGATAAACCCGTCGGCCCGACGCTCAAGAGAGGAGAACCCTCGTTTTTGAGCTGTTTTCCTTTACAATCCTGTGCATGCTCAGGATCCTATTCTTGCTGATTGCCGGGATGTCCGCCGCAACCGCCGCGCGAGCCCAGCAGCCCGGTGAAGCGCCGGCGGCTCCTCCGGTTCGGATTGCGGCACCGGCCGCGGTCCACAAGGATGGGCGCGCAAGTGTCCATCCCTTTTGGGATCACAAGAACCTGTGGTTGTTCGCCGGCGTGGGCGCCTCGCGCGGGCTCGACTATTCCTCCACGCTGAACCTGCGCCGACGGGGAGACCACGAAATCTTGTTGACCGATGCCATGGTGGACAATCACCCGCTCTTCGCAGGCATCGAAGCCGCCGGGACAGCGGTTTCCATCGGGGCAGCGTACTTGTTCCACCGCAGCGGGCACCACAAGATCGAGCGGTGGGTCTCCATCGTTCATATTGGCGTGGCCACCGGCGGGGCGATCCGTAACTATTCGCTGAAGACCGCGCACCCTCTCCCGCCTCCCGCTCCCTAGCCGAGTTTTTGCACTTTCCTGCGGCACACACGTAAGGCAGCCCTTTGGCCGCAAATCCAGACTGCCGTGTGGCTATCGCCCGGCTTCACGATCGGTCGATCGGGTGGATCTTCGTGTTGGCGCGAGCCGAACATCGTCAAAAAATGAAGAGAGTCGCCTTGGTCAGCGGCGGCGGCGCGCATGCCGCCGGGCAAACGCGGCCACCTTATTGCGATTCCCACAAAGGTTCATCATGCACCAGCGGCGGCGCCCGTTACGAGAAGTGTCATAGAAGAGCACCCCGCAACTGGGATTCGCGCACCTTCGAAGCGGCGCATCGGCTCCTTCCGCAATAATCTCGGCGGCTGAACGAGCGATGGCGGCCAAAAGCCACTCAATCGCTTCTTCCCGGGCGTGGAATTTCAGTCCCCACTCTCCGTCTTCCCAAACCAGCTCGTCATGTCCTTCCGTGATGGCAAGCACGTCGTTGATCGGCTCCACCATGGCTTCTCCGATCGGGGTTCCGGCGATCCGCGCCTCCAGAGAAGAACGAATAGCCACGCGAAGCCGCAGAGCCTTCTCCACAAGGGCGGGCAGGGCTTGCGGAGCGGAGTGCTTCCACGCCAAGAGATCGACTGCTCTCTCCGGGCTGATGACCTTAGCCTCGGCGAGGAACTCGACCAGTCCCTCCCAGTCACGCAGCGCAGCGTCCGGGCCTATTGGAGAGTACACAGAGTTGACAAAGTCGACGGCGAGCCGGCCACCGACGTTCAGAAACCGGCTGCGCTCGTCTGGGCGTGGCCGGGCCTTCTTGTTTGCCTGTTTCATGGGATGTGGCGAACAGCCATAACCTCTTTCCGGCATGTGGGAGGTTAGCACACTCGGGCGGTTTTGTCGCCGTCACTCCCAGGGGGCGACATGAGCGCGTGGAAACCACTCACTCCTTCCCTGGCGGGTTTACCATCTAGCATCTCTGCGGGTGTGCCGCTAGAATCTCCTTGATCGTTCTGGCAGCGCTTACGGAGCAAGCCACGTGAATCCTGACTCACCGAAGCCCGGGGAGATCTTCACGCCGCAGAAGTCACGGCCGGATCTTCTGACGCGTGTGTTTTTCAACTCGCAAGAGCTGCGCGCAGGCTGGCGGCTCATTCTCTATCTGTTGGTGGTCGTGATCCTGGCGGTGTTGCTTGGCCAGGTGGTAACCCAGCTATGGAAGAGTTTCTCCCCGGGCCTCACGCCTGGTTATGTTTTCGTGGGTGACCTCGTAGGAATCGGCGCGGTGTTCGGCGGCGCGTTGGTGATGTCGTTCATCGAGAGCCGAGCACCCGGGGTATATGGCCTGCCGTTGAGATTCGCACCACTGAGAAGGTTTCTTCAAGGAGTGCTATGGGGGTTAGCCGAGGCTGCGGTTCTCGTCGCGCTGATCTCTGCATGGGGCGGATACTCTTTCGGCGGCTTCGTCGTGCAGGGTGGAGCGGTTGTGCGCTGGGGTGTCCTCTGGGCGGTGGTGTTTCTGGCCGTGGGACTGTTTGAGGAGTTTGGGTATCGAGGTTATCTGCAGTTCACGCTCTCTTCGGGCATAGGCTTCTGGCCGGCAGCAGTTCTTCTTTCCGCGATCTTCGGCGGGCGCCACTTGAGCAATCCCGGGGAAGGCTGGGTGGGAGCATCGGGCGCAGGACTGATCGGGCTCTTCTATTGCTTGACTTTGCGTCGCACCGGAAGCCTCTGGTTTGCCGTGGGCGCGCATGCGGCGTTCGATTGGGGCGAGACGTTCCTGTTTTCGGTTCCGAACAGCGGCCTCGTGGCCAACCAAGGGCATCTATCCAATGCCACGTTGCACGGCCCTGCGTGGCTCACGGGCGGGACCGTGGGCCCCGAGGGCAGCGTCTTCTGTTTCCTCACGACCGGACTCATGTCCGTCGTGTTTTCCTGGGTTTATCCGGCCAAGCGGCTGGAAGGCCAACCTGCCCCGCCCAGCGACGCCACCGCTCACTGAACGAGGCCGGAAACAAATACAAGGCGGACACCCTGCGCGTCGAGCTGCGGCAAGACTTCGCGGAGCGCCTCCAGCGTAGCCGGGTGAGGATGACCAATGGCGATCGCAGAGCCGGTACGGCGAGCATCGCGGATGGCGCGCTCGAGCTGCTCGCGAACGGCTCCGGTTTCCGCTACATCATCGAGGAACGGCGTGCTGCGGTAAGCGGTGCGCACGCCCGCGCGGCGCGCTGCGTCGTATGCCACGGTGGCGGTCGTCGTGCGGCTGTCGATGAAGAACAGGCGCCGCTGCTGAAGAATGGGCATCAGCTCGGACATGAGGGCAAAATCGGCCGTGGCCCGCGAACCCTGGTGATTGTTGACCCCGACGGCGTGGGGAACACTGTTCAGCATTTCATCGACGAGCGTGGCCACGTTTCCCGATGCCATGCCCAGGCGAAGCTCGGCGGTTTCCGCGCGCTCCTCACCAACCGATTCCATCGGGAGGTGAAGAAGGACCTCATATCCGTGGCTCGCGGCCTCTTCAGCAATCTCGCTCGAGTGCGCCATGTTCGGCAGGATCGATATGGTCAGCGGGCGGTGCAGCGCGAAAACCGAATCGGCTGCTTCCCGCTCGCTGCCCATATCGTCCAGGATGATGGCCAGGCGCGCCGCTGCTCCGGTGGAACGCGCCGCGGAAGCAGCTTCGCCAACGGGGATGGCCGTAATGATGTGGATCGACTGCGTGGCTAGGCCGCTGCGACGATACTCAAAACGGGTGACGGTCTCGCTCCCAGCCAGAGGGTCGTGCGTCAGGCCGCGCGCAGTAGCGACGCGGTCCAATGATTGGATGAGCTTAGCCAGCGCCGCTCGGGCGGCCTGCTCTGAAGCCACAGCGCGGATGGTGACGTAGAGATGATCGGTTCTGGCCGAATGTGACGCGTCCGTATCGAGTCTGGAGCGAACGTCACTTCCGGGAGGGACGGCGCCGGCGGCAGCACGCGCCAAATCCCGCGTAATGGCGTGCACTTCTGCCGGCGTGGGGGCCGCTTCCCGCTTCTTGCAGCCGACAAAGATAAGACACACGAGAAGCGCGGCTCGGGTGAGCCGCTCTACGCGGCGAATCCTGGAAAGTGAGCTGGATCTGGAAAGTGGCAGAAGAAGCGCGCGGCGCACCACAGAATGCTACGACGCCTTTGGCGCCGGCGCCTTCAGCAGTTCGATGGCCTTGCGAAGGACCGGGTCGTCCGCAGAAAGCGGGCGAGGCGCTGAAGGGGTTTCTTCCGTTTGCGGTAACGGTGCGGCGCTGTCATCAACGGCGTCGGAATCGTTCTCAGCAGCCTCGCGGACGACAACGGTCGGCGCAACGCCTTCCTCAAGAATGGACTTCTCGTTGCCGTTCGCAAAGTAATTCGCCACGGTCAGGATAATGGCCCCACCGTCGTCCAGTGGGATCAGTTTCTGCTCGGAGGCCAGGCCGAAAGTTCTCTCGCCGACCACGTCGCCCCGCTTGTTCGCGGCAATGGCGGCGGCCAGGATCTCAGCCGCGCCCGAGGTCGTGGGAGAAATGAGCATGGACACAGGCCCCTTCCACACGACCTTGCTGGGATCCGCGGAAATCGTCTGGCTTGCCACCGTCTGCCCGCGCACCGTCGCAATCGTGCCGGAGGCAAGGAACATCCGGGCGATGGCCACGCCTTCGCTGATATCGCCGCGGCCGCAATCGCGCACGTCTAGGACGATCTTGTGGATTCCTTGATGTTCTGCCTGAGAGAGCCGCTCGCGAACTTCTTGGGCGCGCCCCGCTTCAAGCGAAGGCAGGCGCAGGGCGAGGATATCCGCGTCAATTTTCTCAGCGATGATCTTCTGCGGAACCAACTGGGCCCGGACCAGATCGACATCCTGCGGCTCGATCCGGCTGCGGCGCACGACAGAAACCTTGACGCTCGTTCCAGGATCCCCCAGCAACAGATTCATGGCTTGGCCAACCGACATGTCCCGCGTCGTGAATCCCGCAATTGCCTCCAGGATATCTCCACTGCGGATATTGGCCTTCTCGGCGGAACTGTCCGGCAGCACGGAGACGACAACGATGTAGCCGTACCGTTTACTGAGCGTCATTCCCGTGTCGCCCGGCTTGCCGCTCTGAATCTTCTGCCTGTATTCCGTGTACTCGCGAGGCGTCAGGTAGCTCGACTGCGGGTCGAGCGATTCGAGCAGCCCGTGGAGCGCCCCAGCCGTGACCATCGGTACGTTCGGCTCGTCAACGTAGTCCTGCTGGATCTTCTGCAGGACCTCGCCATACACGATGAGCGAGCGGTAGGCCTTCTCGTCGCTGGTCTTCCCCAGGACGTGACCCAAACCCACATAACCCAAAACCAAGAATGAAAGACTGAGAATCCCGATCTTCAGAAGGCGGTTCATTTCATTCTACCCGCTTGTCCCCTGCGCAGTATGAGTACCCCTTCATTATAGCATCGCGGCCCGCAGAAACTCCTCCCGCATAGCCCAGAATTCAGACGTCGTTTGACAGCCGCAGGCCCTGAAGCGACTCTCAGCAACCGACACGACTCGAATGGAAGGTGGCCGCGGCAAACCCGCTCTAACTCTGTTGGCTGCGGGGGTTGCGGGAATCGGGGTGAACGGATCGCATGCAGAGACACGCGCGTGGGGGCGGTTTGTTGCAGTTTTACCACACCGGCTGGACTCATGGGCCGAAAGCAGATTGCAAGTCGTTTTGTTTCAGTGGGAAAATAGAGGCTTGTCCGGTTGCAGGCGTGCATTAAGAGAATAAGAGAATCGGGCACGATGAGTTTTCAGACCACAATTCAGCGGGGCGTCGAAGCTGCTGGAATAGGGCTGCACACCGGCGTGCCCTCCCGCTTGCGGCTTACCCCTGCGCCTCCCGACACCGGCATCGTGTTTCGCCGCACCGACCTCGATAGTTTTCAGATCGAAGCGAATGGCCGCAACGTCGCGCGGGTCAGCTACGCGACCAGCCTGATGAAACAAGGCGTCCTGCTTTCCACGACGGAGCACGTCCTGGCCGCGCTCTATTCGTGCGGGATCGACAATGTGTATGTGGACGTGGACGCAATCGAGGCTCCCATTCTGGACGGCTCCGCCGAGCCCTTCGTCAAACTCCTCGATCAAGCGGGCACGAAAAGGGTGCGGCGGAAGAGACGTTATCTGAGAGTCGTCAAGCCTTTGGAGGTGGCCGAGGGAGACCGGCGCATCGGCATCTATCCGGCGGATGAATTCCGCGTGCGCTGTTTTGTGGATTATCCGCATCCGCTGGTCGGACAGCAGGAAATCGAGCTGCTGGTGAATGGCGATACGTTCCGGCAACTGCTGGCGCGCGCGCGCACGTTCTGTTTCTTCCGGGACATCGAGCCCCTGCGCGGCATGGGCCTCATCCGCGGCGGCTCGCTCGAGAATGCCATCGTGCTTACCGACGAAGGCGTTATGAACGGCCCGTTACGTTTCCGGGATGAATTCGGGCGCCACAAGGCTCTCGATTTGATCGGCGACCTGGCGCTGGTGGGACTGCCGCTTCTGGCGCGTGTCGAAGCGTACAAGGCGGGCCATGCGCTTCACACGCAGCTCGTGAGCAAGCTGCTTGCGAACCCTTCGCTGTGGACCGTCACGACGGAAGATCCGGCAGCGATAAGCACTACTGAAGGAATCGCGGCGTCGGATGTCATGACGCCCGCCTCCGCCGCGGATTGATCGCTCTTACCCCTTGGCACTCCTTACCGAGCCTCACTCAAGCGGCGGACTTTCGCCTGAAGCTGACTTGTTCATTTCCCAGCGGATGACCATTGTTTGGTCGATGAAGAAGTGCCGGGTGCCGGTAGAATTGGGCACAATCGGGTCGGCCGACGCACCATAGGCAGTGACCGGGGCGGCGACTCGGTTCCCCTCGGTCTTCACGGGCGAGTAACCAAACACATAACCGCTTTCCCGCCCGCTGGCCAGGGTAACGTCAATCAAGCCGGCCGCATCGGCCGAAGGCGAATCAGACGGACCGAGATTTGCGAGCGCCCTCGGGTATCCGCCATACTGCGCCTTGTAGGTTTCGCATGCAGTAGCGAGAACTCGCAACGAAACGGTGGCGGAGGCCTCGTTGGCCGCCATCCTGGCGCGCAGGAGATTGGGAATCGCGATGGCGGCTATGATCATGATCGGGATGACAGAACTACCCATATAGCCGAGGATCAGCCCGGCGAGCGCCATGCCCGATCCACGCAGGCGGCCGGCGCTGCGGCGGATCTCCGAGCGCGAGATGTGCCCGAGAATGACGGCCGCGACTGCGGTCGGCAGGAAAAAGAAGAAAATCCCGCAGACGAGGCTGCCTATGGCTTTGCCGCTGGTTCCTTCTTCTGTTACCGGCGCAGCGGGCTGGAGACTGACTGTTTGGTCGAGGTCTGCGCCACAGGAGCAGCAAAATCGCACGCCGTCGGCGTTGAGTTCCGCGCAAAGAGGGCAGGGCTTCACAGGCAAACACCTCCGTCGAGAATCTTGGTGTATTACTATTATTGATTGACAGAGAGGTCAAGGCGCTTTCGCTCAAGCTTGCCGTGTTGAAGAGCGAGCCTTGCTTGCGATTGTCAAAACCGGGGTTGAGAGGCGACAATAGACGACCTATGGCTGGTACTGACTTTGTGGTGGTGATTCTGGCGGCGGGAAAAGGCACGCGGCTGAAGTCGAGCATCGCGAAGGTGCTGCACCGCGCGGGCGGACACACGTTGATCGAGCACGCCGCGCGGGCATGCCAGTCGCTGCGCGCGCAAAAGACGATCGTCGTCGTAGGCCATCAATCCGATCAAGTTGCCGCGGTGCTGGAACCGTTTGGCGCAGAGACCGTCTTGCAGCAACCCCAACGCGGCACAGGCCACGCCATGTTGGTGGCGCGGCGCGCCATCGGCGGGCGGGCGAGGTTCGCCTTGGTGCTGCCCGGCGATGCGCCCCTGGTCCGCAGCGAGACGCTGCGCGCGCTTCTCGAATCGCACCGCGCAGGGAACGCGGCAGGGACGATTCTGACCGCGCTCGTGGAGAACCCCTCAGGCTACGGACGCATCGTGCGCCGCTCGGGGACTGCGGTGGCGGCGGTGGTTGAAGAATCACAATTGACTGAGGAGCATCGCGCGACCAACGAAATTAATTCGGGCATCTACTGCTTCACGCTGAACGCGCTCTGGCCGGCGCTCGCACAGGTAAAACCGAACAACGCGCACCGCGAGCTCTACCTGACCGATGCCATCGCGCGCATGGCTGGAAAGGGCCAGACCGTCCTCGCTCAGGTAGCCGCTGATGCCCAGGAAGTCCTTGGCTGCAACACCCGCGCCGAACTTGCCGAGGCCGACCGCGTCTTGCGCGAGCGCAAGCGCGCCGCGCTCATGGACGCGGGCGTGACCATTCAATTGCCGGAAACCGTGCTCATCGACCCGGACGTGATCATCGGCGAAGACAGCGCGATCGAGCCGTGCGTGCAACTCCTGGGAAAAACGAAGATCGGCGAGCGGTGCACCATCCGCACCGGGAGCGTGCTGAGCGACGTCACCCTGGGGAACGACGTGACCGTGGAACCGCACTGCGTGGCCGCGTCCAGCAGGCTCGATGACGCCGTGGTCATCGGCCCGTTCACGCGGCTGCGGCCCGGAAATCATGTGAAAGCCGGGGCGCACCTGGGCAACTTTGTGGAGGTGAAGAAGAGCGTGATCGGCGAAGGCACGAAGGCCATGCATCTCAGCTACCTCGGCGACGCCAGGATCGGAGCGAAGTCCAATATCGGCGCGGGAACCATCACGTGCAACTACGACGGCTTCCACAAGTACCCCACGACGATCGGGAAACGCTCCTTCATCGGCAGCGACTCGACCCTTGTGGCGCCGGTGCGCGTCGGCGATGGCGCTTACGTTGCCGCCGGCTCGACGATCACTGAGAATGTCCCGGCGGACGCGCTCGGCATCGCCCGCGGACGTCAAACGAACAAGCCCGGATGGGCCGCGGCAAAACGCCGCGAGATGGCCGCTGCGGAGAAAAAGCCCGCAAAGTCACGGCGGCCGAAGGCAAAGCCGAAAGCGCGCTCGCGCAATTCCCGTCCTCGCAAGCGCCGCCGCTGAGGCTGCGCGCTGGCCTTCGTTTCGGGATCGAAGCGATTGCTCCTTCCGGCTCGCCGATCCGTTCTCGTTGCCATTGAACGTTCCGTGCGCAGGTGGTATCGTCCGCGTTACCTGCAACGAGAGGGGTGTTCCCGTGGGCAATTGGGTGAACTGGTTTCTCCTGATCGGCGGCGCCGTCTTCATCATTGTCGAGCTGTCGCTCGGCGCTTTCACCGGATTCGATCTCGCGCTCATCGGCGCTTCGCTTCTTACCGGCGGCGCGCTGGGTCTGGTGTTCTCCTCGGCTCATGTCGGGCTGATCGCCGCGGCGGCGCTGGCATTCATTTACCTGGCGTTTTTGCGCCGCTGGATGCGCAAGCGGCTCACCGTCAAGGACCACGCCAGCAATGTGGACGCGGTGGTCGGCAAGATCGGCGTGGTCACCGTGCGCATCGCCGCGCACGAACCCGGCCAGATCAAGGTCGGCGACGAAGTCTGGCGCGCCGAGCTGGCGCGCGCCGACGAGGCCGCGCGGAATCCCGGCGAGAAAGTCACGGTGGAATCGGTTGAGGGCGTCACTCTGAAAGTGAGGTAAGCGATGCAACCGGACAGTTTCTATCTGGTCGTTTTGTTGGTCGTCGGGCTGATTCTGGCGCTGACGGCGCTGGCGAAGGGCGCGCGCATCATCGAGCAGTACGAAAAAGGCCTGATCATGCGGCTGGGCAAATACCGCTCGATGGTCAGCTCGGGGCTGACGATCATCGTGCCGTTCGTGGACGATTTGATTCGCGTGGACATGCGCGAGCGGGTGATCCAAGTGGCTCCGCAGAAGCTGATCACCAAAGACAACGTGACCGTCGAAGTGGACGCGGTCGTGTATTACAAAGTGGTGGACCCGATGAAGTCGCAGTTCGAAATCCAGAACTTCGATTACGCCTGCACCACGCTCGCGCAAACCAACCTGCGCAACCTGATCGGCGACCGCACGCTCGATGAAACGCTCGTGGCGCGCGATATGATCAACACGAACCTCCGCCAGGTGCTCGACGAAGCCACGAATGCCTGGGGCGTGAAGGTGACCCGCGTCGAAGTGCAGAAGATCGAGCCGCCCCGCGACATCACCGACGCAATGTCCCGTCAGATGAAGGCCGAGCGCGACAAGCGCGCCGCCATTCTCGACGCCGAGGGCGTCAAGCAGAGCCAGATTCTCCAGGCCGAGGGCACCAAGCAGTCGGAGATTCTCAGGGCCGAAGGCGACGCCCAGGCGCGTGTTACGCGCGCGAACGCCGAGGCGGAAGCGATCCGGCTGGTTTCAACTGCGGCGGAAACGTATTTCAAGGAGCGCGCCGAGATGATGCGCCGCCTTGAAGTCCTGAACAATACGCTCGCGCAGAATACGAAGTACATCGTGCCGTCGAACGCCGGCTTGGTGAATGTGCTTGGGCTCGACGGAATGACTCAGCCAGCAGCGAAGACGGGCGCGCCGACTACTGCGGCAGATATGATGTCGCCAAAGCGGTAAGTGGGTTTTCAGGCGGGGCTGTCCGGAAGCCTTGGGGCGCGTATTTCGGAGACAAGAGCCATGAACAAGCGTCATTCTGGCGAAACAGAACCTGACTTCGTTACGATCCGTGTGTTTGCGGATGAACCCGAAGCAAATCTTGCGAAATCGGCGTTGCAGGCGGCCGGCATCGATTGCATGTTTAAGCGTGACGATTGTGGCGGCGTGCACCCGGCCATGTCCTGGGCACGCGGGATCAAGCTGGTCGTTAGAGCTGAGGATGTGAGGTCGGCTACAAGAGTCTTGCCCAAGCAAGCCTAGGATTCACGGTGAGCCGCTAGGCCGGCATCTTTGCCGCGTGGCTATGATAGAATTTAGAGTGCTGTCCAAGCCACGCGGAGTCTCCAGGTCATGAAATTTGGAGTGGTCGTATTCCCCGGGTCGAATTGCGACCACGACGCGTTTTACGCCATCGGCAATGTCCTAAAGAAACCCGTTGAATTCATCTGGCACCAGTCGCAAGACCTGGCCGGCTGCGACGCCATCATTCTTCCCGGCGGCTTTTCCTACGGCGACTATCTGCGCACCGGAGCGATCGCGCGCTTTTCGCCGGTGATGAAGTCGGTCGAGAAATTCGCGCGGTCGGGGGGACTCGTTCTCGGCGTCTGCAACGGGTTCCAGATCCTGCTCGAAGCCGGACTTCTGCCCGGCGCGATGATCCGCAACGCCGGCCTGCGCTTCATCTGCCGCCACGTGTACATTCGCGTGGAACAAACGGATACGCCGTTCACCTGCGCCGCCAAGCCCGGGCAGATTCTGCGCATTCCCATCGCGCACGGCGACGGAAACTACACCTGCGATGAGGCCACGCTGGCCGAGCTCGAGCGCAATCGCCAGATCGTCTTTCGCTATACGACGCCCGACGGGCGCGACGATGCCGCGGGCAATCCCAACGGCTCGACCGCCAACATCGCCGGAATCTGCAATCGCGAGCGCAACGTAGCCGGGCTGATGCCGCATCCGGAGCGCGCGGCGGAATTGGCAGTGGGCTCAGCGGACGGTCTCGTGATTTTGCGCTCGATGGTCGAGGCGCTCGCGAGCGCGGCGAAGGCAATTGCGTAGCGTATGGGTAGCGCCGCCGTCCCTGGTGGTGATTCTTTCAAGGTAGCGGCAAGGCGCCGCAACACGGTCAAGCAGGGGAGATGGCGACAGCTAGCACCGACATCAAGGTCACGCCGCAAATCGCCGCCGAGCACGGGCTGACGCCGGAGGAATACGCGCGCGTCCAGAAAATCCTCGGGCGCAACCCAAATATCACCGAGCTGGGCATCTTCAGCGTGATGTGGAGCGAACACTGCTCCTACAAATCGAGCAAGGTGCACCTGAAGCGCCTGCCCACGCGCAGCGAGCGCGTGGTGCAGGGCCCGGGAGAAAACGCCGGCGTGGTGGACATCGGCGACGGCCTCGTGGCCGCGTTCAAGATCGAATCGCACAACCATCCCAGCTTCGTCGAGCCGTTCCAGGGCGCAACCACCGGCGTCGGCGGCATCCTGCGCGATATCTTCACCATGGGCGCGCGACCGATCGCCGTGCTCGATTCGCTGCGCTTCGGCCCGATCGCGCCGGAGCCCCGACAGGTCGGGGCGGGGCCGGGCGTGAGCGCGGAAGAGGCTGCGCGCAATCGGCGCATCCTCGATGGCGTGGTGCGCGGCATCGCGAACTACGGCAACTGCTTCGGCGTGCCCACGGTCGGCGGCGAAGTGGGCTTCGAGCCTTGCTATTCCGCGAACCCGCTCGTGAACGCGCTGGCATTGGGCATCGCCAAGCGCGAGGAGCTTTTCTTCGCCAAGGCGCGCGGCGTGGGCAATCCGGTGATTTACGTGGGCTCGAAGACCGGCAAGGACGGCATCCACGGGGCTTCGCTGCTGGCATCCGCGGAATTCACCGAGGAATCGCAGCAGAAGCGGCCCAACGTGCAGGTCGGCGACCCGTTCCTCGAGAAACTGCTGCTCGAAGCGTGCCTCGAAGCGATGCAGACCGGCGCGGTCGTGGCCATTCAGGATATGGGCGCGGCTGGACTTACTTGCTCGACTTGCGAGATGGCCTCGCGCGGCGCCACCGGCATCGAAATCGATCTCGCCCGCGTGCCGCAGCGCGAAACCGGCATGTCGCCTTACGAAATCATGCTCAGCGAGTCGCAGGAGCGCATGCTGCTCGTGGCCGAAAAAGGCCGCGAGCGCGAGGTGCAGGACGTCTTCGCGAAGTGGGGACTGGATGCGGTCGTCATTGGCCAGGTGACCGAGGGCGGGATGCTTCGCGTGCTCGATCGCGGCAAGGTCGCGGCCGAAATTCCCGCGCATCCGCTGGCCGAAGAAGGCCCGGTCTATCGCCGGCCGCTCGCGCCGCCCACGGAGCCACCCGCGAAAGGCGCGCCGCTTTATCGCTTTGTGTCCGAAGGCGCCGACCTGACCGAGAGTTTTCGCAAGCTGCTCGCCGCACCGGCGATTGCTTCGAAGCGCTGGATCATCGAGCAGTACGACCACATGGTGCGGACGAACACGCTGGCGGTGCCGGGCGCGGGAGACGCCGCCGTCGTACGGGTGAAGGGCACGAAGCGCGCGCTGGCGCTCTCGACCGACGGCAACGGCCGCTGGAGCTGGCTTCATCCGCGACTGGGCGCAATGCATGCCGTCGCGGAAGCGGCGCGCAACGTGGCGTGCAGCGGCGCGCGGCCCATCGCGGCCACCAATTGCCTGAATTTCGGCAGCCCGGAAAAGCCCGAGGTGATGTGGCAGTTCAGCGAAACGATTGACGGCATGGCCGAAGCTTGCACCGCGCTGGGGACGCCGATCACTGGCGGGAACGTCAGCTTCTACAATGAGACGCTCGGCAAGTCCATCTACCCCACGCCGGTGATCGGCATCCTCGGCCTGATCGAGGACGCCGAGCAAACGCTGAAGATGGCGTTCGGCAAAGAGGGCGATGAGATCGTGCTGCTGGATGGCGCGGAGGCCGGTCCGGGCGGGGCCAGCGCCACCGCTACGGAATTTTCTTCATCTGAATATGCCAAGGTCATCGCAGGCGTGGTCGCGGGGGCGCCGCCGGGGATTGACCTGGCTGCCGAGAAACGCCTGCAGGATTGCCTCGTGGCGCTCGCGGCTGCCGGCGCGGTCCGCTCGGCGCACGACGTGAGCGATGGCGGCCTCGCGGTCACGCTGGCCGAGTGCTGCTTCGTCTCCGGCGGTCTTTCCGCCGCGGTGCAGCTCCATGGGGATGGGCCGGCCGAGTCCATTTTGTTCGGCGAGCGCGGCGCGCGCGCGGTAGTATCCACGCCGAACGCTTCGCTTGCCCGCACGCTCGAATGTGCGCGACAATACAAAGTTGGGGCGCGAGCGATCGGCAGGGTCACGACCGACGGTTCATTCCGCATCGAGCTAAACGGCAGTACGGTGATCCGCGATCGTGTCGCCGCTCTGCGGGATTGCTGGGAGCATTCGCTCGAGCGGGCTCTGAAGAAGTGAAGCTAGGGAGGACGCGGCCATTCGCGAAGGCGCAATACAGTTGACCGACGATCACTTTCACGACGAGTGCGGCGTGTTCGGCGTGTTCGGCCACGCCGAGGCGTCGAAGGTCGCGTACCTCGGCCTCTACGGGCTGCAGCATCGCGGCCAGGAATCCGCGGGCATCATCTCGAGCGACGGGCTGAATCTGTACATGCACAAGGCCATGGGCGAAGTGGAGGAGATTTTCCGCTCCACGGTCTTGGACCGGCTGCCCGGCGCCGCCGCCATCGGCCACACGCGCTATTCGACGGCCGGCGATACTTCGCTGGCGAATGCCCAGCCCATCCTGATCGACTGCAACAAAGGCAAGCTGGCGCTCGGACACAACGGGAATTTGACCAACGCGCTGGAATGGCGCCGCAAGCTCGAGCATCGCGGCTCGATTTTCCAGACCACGAGCGATACCGAAGTGATCGTGCACCTGGTGGCGCGCTCGGCGGCGCGCAATCTCTCCACGGCCATCGCCGATGCGCTGAACCAAGTGGAAGGCGCGTACTCGCTGCTGGTGCTGACGCCCGAGGAGCTTTTTGCGATTCGCGATCCGCGCGGTTTCCGCCCGCTCGTTCTCGGCCAACTGGGAGACTCCTGGCTCGTGGCTTCGGAGACCTGCGCCTTCGATTTGCTCGGCGCCACCTACGTGCGCGAGATCGAGCCCGGCGAGATGCTGCGGATTTCGCGCTCCGGTCTGGAGTCCATCCAATTTGCGCCGGCGAAACCTCACCAGCAATGCATTTTCGAGCATGTCTATTTCGCGCGCCCGGACAGCGTGGTCTTCGGCCGCTCGGTCAACCGCAGCCGGGAGGCGCTGGGGCGGCTGCTGGCGCACGAGCATCCGGTTGTGGCGGACATGGTGGTTCCGGTGCCCGACTCGGGCGTACCCGCGGCCATCGGCTTCGCCATGGAGTCGGGGATTCCGTTTCGCATGGGGCTCATCCGCAACCACTACATCGGCCGGACGTTCATCGAGCCCTCGCAGGCCATTCGCAATTTCGGCGTCAAACTGAAGCTCAATCCGGTGCGCCAGCTCCTGGCCGGCCAGCGCGTCGTCCTGGTGGACGACTCGATCGTGCGCGGCACCACCAGCCGCAAGATCGTGCGCATGGTGCGCGAGGCGGGCGCCCGCGAAGTGCATATGCGCATCTCCTGCCCGCCCACGATCTCGCCCTGCTATTACGGCGTGGATACGCCCACGCGCGAAGAGTTGATCGCTTCCTCGCACTCGCCCGAGGAAATCTGCAAGTACCTGGAAGCCGATTCGCTCGGCTATCTATCGCTGGAGAACATGAAAAAGGCCGTGGGAGATGACGACGGCACATTCTGTACTTCCTGTTACACCGGGGTGTATCCGACGGGCCTGGTGCAGCTCGAAGTGAATCACCGGGAGGCAAACGGGCGGCAGGCGCACGACCAGGCCCCGGTCGAGGTGCACCGTGAAGGCTGAAAACGCGGCGCGCGCTCGCAAGAAGGCTCCGGCCGGGAATCGCGTTCAGCACGAGATCGTTGGCTGGCTCTGGGTGGCGCTGGCGTTTTTTTTCATCAACGGGACGCTGGTCCAGGCGCGCGTGATTCCTTCAGGATCGATGGAGCGGACGCTGCTCATCGGCGACCACCTCATCATGAGCCGCTTCGGCTACGACGCGGGGATCCCCTTCACGCACTGGCACGTGCCACTCTGGCGGAATCCGCATTTTGGACAGATTGTGATCTTTCGCCCGCCGGCCGATCCGGAGGGGTCCGACCTCGTCAAGCGCGTCATCGGCATGCCGGGAGACCGGCTCAGGATTGTGAACCAGCAGGTTTTCGTGAACGGGAAGCCGCTGAACGAACCGTACGCGGTGCGCGGTCCCGCTGTGGGGCGTGACTCCATCGGGGATAATTTCCCGTCGCCGGCCGGCCCGGCGCTTTCCTACGGCATGACACCCGAATGGGCGGAACGGTTGCCGAACTACGTTCGAGGCGGCGAGCTGATCGTGCCTGCGGGAGAGTACTTCATGATGGGCGACAACCGGAACGATTCCTACGACAGCCGCTTCTGGGGATTTGTGCCCCGGTCGTCCATCATCGGCACGCCAGTCATCATATACATGTCCATTAGCGGGCCGGAGGAGGCCTGGCAGGGACAGATTGGCGGGCGCCTCTACGCGTATGCCAATGCGCTCATTCATCCGCGGTTGGTGCGCTGGGGGCGAATCTTCTCGACGTTTTGAGCGGCGCGAACGGCGGCACCGCCGTTCGCCCGGCCGACCATATGTTCTTCGGGCCCCGTTTTTGTTCGTGAAAATCGAGCCGCAGGTCACAGCGTTCCCATGAAATACGCCGACGCAGGAGTGAACATCGCCGTCGCCGACGAGGCCAAGCGCAGGATTCGCCACTTGGCGAGCCGCACATTTTCGGCCGCCGTTCTCGGGGGCATCGGCGGCTTCGGCGGGCTCTTCGCGCTCGACCGGAAGCGATGGAAAGAGCCGGTGCTCGTGTCGAGCGCCGACGGCGTGGGCACGAAGCTGAAGGTGGCCATGGCCATGGGAGTGCACTCGACCGTGGGCGCCGACCTCGTCAATCACTGCGTGAACGACATTCTGGTCCAAGGCGCCGAGCCGCTCTTCTTCCTCGACTATTTGGCGATGGCCAAGCTCGACGCGCTGGTGGTCGAGCAACTGGTAGAGGGCATGAGCTTCGCGTGCCGCAAGGCCGGCTGCGCGCTCATCGGCGGCGAAACCGCGGAAATGCCCGGTTTCTACGCGCCCGGCGAGTACGATCTCGCGGGATTCATCGTCGGCGCGGTCGAACGCAAGAAGATGCTGACGGGGAAGAGCGTGAAACCGGGCGACGTCCTGCTCGCGCTGCCCTCCGCGGGTCTGCATACCAACGGTTATTCGCTCGCGCGCAAGCTGGTCTTCGAGGTTGCCCGGCTCAAGCCGGACACGTACGTCGCCGACGTCGGCAACAAAATTGGCGCGGAGCTGCTGAAGCCGCATCTCTGCTACGCCCCGGCGCTCAGAAATGTGCTCAAGCAGGGTTGGATCTCCGCGCTCGCGCACATCACCGGCGGCGGCATTCCGGGGAATCTTCCGCGCGTGCTTCCCTCGGGAACGCAGGCTTCGATCGACCTTTCTTCGTGGCCGATCCCGGCGATCTTTCGTTACCTGGCGAAACTCGGGGGTATCGAGCGCGACGAGCTTCTGCAATCGTTCAACATGGGCGTGGGAATGATCGTGATCGTGCCGCCGCCTAACGTGAAGGGCGTCGAAAATGAATTCAAGCGGCGCCGCGCCAAGTTCTATCGCATCGGCCGCATCGAGCGTCAGGAACAGGGCAAACCCCGCGTGGCCTATTCCGGCGCGCTGGGGCTGTAAAGCAGACAGGGGAGGCGTTCTTGCCTGTCGCTTTGCTAGCGGCTCCGCTTGCGGCGGCGGCTCCAATACCACCACTGGTACTGCTCGGCGGGCAGGCGCAGGTTGCGCGCCTGAGCTACTGCCGCCGTGAATACATCAAGCACGCAAATGTCCTGCCGCGTCCCCGTCACCCGGCACAGCTTGTCATAGAGCCGCTTCGGCTCTTGCTTCGCGAGCCGCTCAACGCTCCGAACGCCGAGTAGGTCAAAACCCCGCAGCATTGCCGGTCCGACGGAGATGAGGTTTTCCAGGCGGCGGGCTTTCTTTATTGTTCGCTTTACGTTCGCCTTGGGCATAACCGCACTCTACCCCACCCCACGCGCAACCGCAAGGGTATCCCCTTCTGCCTGACGCCCACTTTCCCTCCAGGCCAACAGGCTAGTTTCCGGTAAGCCGACCAGGACTAAGCCGCTGGCGCGGCGGACGCTACGCGTGGGGCGAGCGGAAAGGTGTGGGGTAGCTGACGTAGTGTGGGTCACGGAGAAAGGAGACTCCTGTGACCCGTTTACGCAAA
>Ga0116137_1000194_pt1 | contig 58768 bp, 56 predicted proteins | sample June2015DPH_20_1_3_FD_88973 | JGI IMG/M metagenome (GOLD analysis project Ga0116137, IMG submission 88973) | Peatland microbial communities from SPRUCE experiment site at the Marcell Experimental Forest, Minnesota, USA - June2015DPH_20_100 | ecosystem: Environmental > Terrestrial > Soil >...
AACGGCGCGGGGAAGACGACGACGATCAACCTCTTCCTCAACTTCATCCCGCCGACGACCGGGACCTGCTACGTCAACGGCATCGACGTCACCAAGGACCCGCTCGAGGCCAAGAAGTACGTCTCCTTCGTCTCGGAGAACGTCATGCTCTACGGCAACTTCACGGCCCGCCAGAACCTCGACTTCTTCGCCAAGCTCGGCGGCAAGACGAACCTGGCCAAGAACGACTACTACCAGGTCATGCGCCGGGTCTCGCTCCAGGAGAAGGCCTTCGAACAGCGGGTCAAGAACTTCTCCAAGGGCATGCGGCAGAAGCTCGGGATCTCGATCGCCGTGATCAAGGACGCGCCGGGGATCCTGCTCGACGAGCCGACCTCGGGCCTCGACCCGAAGGCGGCCGAGGAGTTCCTGGAGATCCTGAACGAGCTCAAAAAGGAAGGCAAGGCCATCCTGATGTCGACCCACGACATCTTCCGGGCGAAGGAGATCGGCGACCGGGTCGGGATCATGAAGGAAGGGCGGCTGGTCATGGAGCGGACGCGCGAAGAGCTCCAGTACGAGGACCTGGTCAAGATCTACATCGACTACATGAAGTCCGAGCCGTTGACGTTGTCCTGACGGACTGCGCGGGACCGGCGCGCCGCCGGGATACCGTCCGTGCGTCGCCCGTGCCGCCGGTTCCAGGAGACAAACGCCATGCTGAAAACAATCATCAAGAAAGAGGTGCTGGAGACGATCTTCAGCTACCGGTTTCCGCTCTTCGCCATCATCTGCCTCCTCCTCATCCCGCTCGGGATGATCGTCAACCAGGCGAGCTACGCCAAAAGGGTCCGGGACTACAGCGAGCAGGTCCGGCTGGCCGACGAAGCGGCTTCGGCCATCAAGATCCAGGACGTCATGTCCGGGACCGTGGCCATCAAGGGCTTCCGCCGCCCGGCCCCGCTCTCGGTCTTCACCCAGGGGTTCGAGAGCACGCTTCCCCGCTATTACGAGTTCACCCAGGACGGCTTCAAGCCGGGCGAGTCGGCGAGCGATGACGAATCGATCCTGTCGGTCCAGGGCAAGGTCGATTTCGTGTTCCTCGTCCAAATGGTCATCAGCCTGATCGCCCTCCTCTTCGCCTCGGACATGGTCTCGGGCGAGAAGGAGGCGGGGACGCTCCGGGCCACGCTCGCCAACCGCCTGCCGCGCGACACGCTGCTCGCCGGGAAGATCGGCGGCGGCTACCTCGCGCTGTGGGTCCCGTTCCTCGTCGCATTCCTGCTGGGCGCGGTCGTCCTCATGCTCGCCGCTTTTCCTCTCTTCGCCGGCGGCACGACGGCCCGCGTCCTGGTCATCTTTCTCGTGACATCCCTCTTCGTCCTGACCTACTTTACGATCGGGATCGCGGTCTCGACGAGCGCGGCCAAGGCCCGGACGTCCCTCGTGGCCATCCTCATCGTCTGGGCCGCGTTCCAGCTGATCATCCCCAAGCTCGGCGATATGGTCGCCCGGCTCGTCTATCCGGTCCGGACCGAAACGGAGGTTTCGCTCCAGAAATCCCTTCTCGTCCGGTCGCTCGACATGGACACGGCCAAGGACCTCGGCCACCAGTTCGACCTCATTTTCAACGCGGCCCCCAAAGACGCCGTCAACGACCCGAATTCGCCGGAAAACAAAAAATGGAGCCCGATCAGGGATGACATCCAGCTCCGGGCCCGGGAGAAGAAAAGCCAACAGCTTTCGGCCATCGACGAGACCTACATGCAGGAGAGGCGGCGTCAGGTCAATTTGGCCGTCAACCTCTCGCTCGTTTCGCCGAGCGCCGCCTTCGCCCGGCTCATCGCCGATGTCTGCGGCACGGGCGAGCTCGAGCGGGCCAAATATCTCGAGGCGGTCCGGTCCCACCAGAAGGCCCTCGACAACGAGCTCTTCAGCAAGGTCAAGCGGACGCTCATGATCCATGAGGGAGGCCAGATGTCCATGGGGTTCTCGGCCATGCCCGTGGACGCGTCGAGGCTGCCGAAATTCTCGATCGTATCGGCCTCGATCGCGGAGACGTTCAAGGCGAACGTGCGGAGCCTCCTCTCGCTCCTTTTCTGGCTGATCGCGCCGTTCGCCTTCGCCTACGCCAAGTTCAGCAAGTACGACGTGAGGTGACATCGATATTCAGGCATGTGAGGATCCGATGCTGAAAACGATCATCAAGCGGGAAATCCTCGAATATCTGAAGTCCGCCAAGTTCCTGATCGGCCTGGGGATCACCCTGGCCCTGGCGGCCGGCAGCACGGTCATCAACGTCCAGGATTACAAGGGGCGCCTGCAGGACTACCAGTCCGCCGCTCAGGAAATGAAGAGCGACCGCTTCTATCAACATCTGTACCGGCAGCCCCAGGTTCTTAGCACCCTCATCCAGGGCAAGGACCGGAAGCTCGGAAACAGCATCACGGTCACGTACCTCGATATCCCGTCCGCCACGTCGGGCTACATGGGCGGGGGAAGAAGCCAGCATCATCGCCTCGTTTCGGGTTTCTCGGCAGTCGACTTCGCTTTCATCGTCCGGGTCGTCCTGAGCCTGATGGTCGTCTTCATCGCCTACAACGCCGTGTCCGAGGAGAAATCATCGGGAACGCTGAAGCTCGCTCTTTCCAACCGGGTGCCCAGGGACCAGCTCTTGCTCGGCAAGTTCCTGGGCGGATGGTTCGTCATCATGGGCTCGCTCGCCGTCGCGGCCCTCATCTCCCTGATCCTCGTCCTCTCCCATTCGTTCATCGCCTTCGCCTCGGGCGAATGGACCCGTCTCCTCGCCTTTATCGGGCTCTCCGCCCTCTACCTCACGGTTTTCTACGCGATAAGCTTGTTCGTTTCCGTCCTGGTCAACAGGCCCTCCATATCCTTGATGGTCCTCCTCCAAGCCTGGGTCTTCCTGATCGTTATTTATCCCAACCTCGGGATCATCTCCGCCGAAAATCTTTTCAAGCTTCCATCACAGGAGCAGCTCGAGCAACAGAAAACGGCGGCTTTCCAGCCTTACGAGGCGGAACAAAGAAAGATCCAGGGAGTTTTCATGCAGGCCGTCCGCACCGGCAGCGACGTGCCGAAGGACGTCGGCACGAGGAACGTCGAACTCTGGGCCCTGAGAGCCGACCTCAGCCATCAGGTCGACGAGGAATACGGCCGGAAACTCACGGCCCAGACGAACCTGGCACGGGCGATATCTTCCTTTTCACCGGCGGCCCTGTTCGACCAGGCCGCCGAGAGATTCGGCCGCACCGGGATGGCGGAGTATGAGCGGTTCATGCGGGAGGTCTATCGCTACTGGCAACAGTTTGTCGAGCAGTCCAAGCTCATCTATTCCGACCGCGAGGCCTACAAGAAGGCACCGGCCATCGCTTTCCGTGTTCCAGTCGAATCGACCGCCGAGGCCTTCGCGGCGACTTGGCTCGAGTGGCTTCTCCTCGCCTTCCTCAGCCTGGCCTTTTTCGCCCTGGGCTATACGGCCTTCCTGAAAAAGGATGTGAGGTGACATGATGAAGACGATCATCAAGCGAGAGCTTCTCGACCACCTGAAAAGCGTCCAGTTTTCCGTTCTGATCGCGGCGAGCATCGTCCTGTTCGCGGCGAACGGGCTCGTCTTCGTCCAGCAACACACCCGGCTCAGCGCCGATTATCACAAGGCCGTCGCCATGGTCGACCAACAGCCCAGCACAACGATGACACGCCTTTACCGAGCGCCGAGTCCGCTCCTCTTCATGGCTGAAGGGGGAGAAAAAGCGAGTCCGCAGGGATACTGGTTGAGTCCCAAACTGACGCTCTATCCCTTGTCCGCCGGGGCTACCAATTTCAAGATGCCGGATATCCCGGAGCTCGACTGGGCCTTCATCATCAAGATCGTCTTCAGCCTGTACGTGATCCTTCTGGGGTTCGAGGCTGTGTCCGGCGAAAAGGAGCGGGGGACGCTCAGGTTGGTGCTTTCCAACCCGGTCGGCCGGATAAGACTCATCACCGCCAAATACCTGGCGATCATCTCGAGCGCCGCCATCCCCCTGCTCGTCGGGTTCCTCATCAGCCTCGCCGTGATCGCTGTCTTCCTCCCGGCCGTGATGGGACCGCAGAACCTGGTGCGCATCGTCTTCCTTTTCGGGCTCGCTCTGGTTTACCTGTCCCTTTTCGCTTTCCTGAGCCTCTTTTTCTCCGCGCTCATCCCCCGTTCCTCCGTGGTTCTCCTCGTGCTCCTGGCTTTCTGGATCTTCTTCGCCTTTTTCATCCCCGACACGTCGGGCATCGCCGCCCAAAAGTTCTCGAGAGTCCCGAGCGAATACGAAATGGCCAAGCTCCTCGGACCGACCATCCAGGGCGAAGTCTGGAAGCGGATCGCGAAAATCCAGGACCGGATCCAAAAGGGAGAGCTCAAGACCGAAAAGGATATTCTCGAGGAAGCCAACCGCGCCTACGAAGAAGGCCAAGACAGTGTCCGCAAACTCTATGACGACTATGACAAGGCCATGCAGGAGCGCGCCGCTCTCGCCCAACGGATCTCCCGGGCTTCGCCGGCCGCCCTATTTCAATATGCCTCCGAAGCTGTCTCCGAGACCGGACCGAAGGCGGAGGCCCGGTTTCTCCGGGACGTGAGGAACTATTCCCGGGTCTACGATGACTACATCCTCAAGAGAGTAGGAAAGGTCGTTGGCACCTCCCCCTGGAGTTTTTCGACAGGGGCGACCCTGAACGGCAAATACATCAACCTCCAGTCGCCCTTTCCGCAAGAATACGCGGGGGACAAATCGGACTTTCCGAAATTCTCGGAGAGCCGGCCCTCTCTCGTCGACGGCCTCCACAATGGCCTATGGGATATCGCGGGCCTGCTCGTCTGGAACATCCTGCTGGCCGGGCTGGCGTTCTCGGCGTTCCTGAGGACGGACGTGAGGTGAGCGGCATAGGCATGAGGGAGAAACGCCCATGATGCGCGTGCTCTTCGTCAAGGAGATCCGCGAGGCCTTCGCCAGCCGCCGCTTCTGGGTCATCCTGGCCCTGTGCCTGGTCCTCATCCCGCTCGGCGTCGAAGTCAGCCTGAAGGACTACCGCACGCGCCTCCAGAATTACCGGGAGGCGGTTCGCATCTACCAGGAGCAGACAAAGACGGCCAGCGACGTGCTCTATAAAGGTGGGGCCAAAGCCTTCGCACCTCCCTCGCCGCTGAGTTTCATATCGTTGGGCCTTGAACTTATCCTGCCCAATGTCGCGGAGACGCAAGCCAAGTACGGAGAGCCGCCCGCGGTCATGCGCCTCAGCAACAACCAGGGCCGCGACAATCTTTACGAGTTCTTCTACGGGCCTCTTGACCTGATCTTCGTCGTCGGTGTGGTCATGAGCCTCCTGGCCGTGATTATGAGCTACGGGGCGATCGCCGGAGAGAAAGAACAGGGCACGCTCGGGCTCGTCCTCAGTAACTCGGTACCGCGGGCCAAGCTCATCCTGGCCAAGGCCGCCGCCAACAGCGTCGTGCTTGTCATCCCGTTCCTCCTGGGCCTGACGCTGAGCGTGGCTGTTCTGGAAGTCCAGGGGGCGGCCCCGTGGGGAAATTCCGGGGGGCTGACCTTCATGCTCCTCGCGGTCCTCCTAGCGGTGCTTTTGATCGGGGCCTTTTTCAATCTCGGGCTCCTCGTCTCGGCGCTGTCGAAGCAGGCCGTCACGGCGCTCGTCACCCTGCTCCTGGCCTGGGTTTTGCTTTACGGCGTCTACCCGCGCCTGGCCGCGGCGGCGGCCCAAGTCCTTTACCCCGTTAAGTCGGAGGCCCGCGTCGCCCTGGAAAAGGCCCAGATCCGCGCCAACATCGAAAAGGCTCGCGATGTGGAAATCGACCAGGTGGCCAAGGCCATGCCGGATGACGAAAAGTCCAAGGCCTACAAGGACGGCGAACAGAAACAGCTGGACATCCGCAATAAATTCATGGCCGAGCTCGAGGCGAGCTGGCAGACGCTCGAGCGTGACGTCCAAGCGCGCCGGAACGCGATGGTCGCGCTCTCGGCAGACATCGCCCGGCTTTCTCCGGTGAGCGCCTTTGTCAGGCCGCTGGCGGAACTCAGCCGGACGGGCTGGCTCGAATACCGGCTCTTCGACGCGGAAGCCCGCGAGTTCGAGAACATCCTCAACCGCGACATTTTCACAAAACAGAAGATGATCCGGATGAAGGGGGGAATCCATAGTGGATTCGCCGGGGACATGGGAGCCGCGGCTCCTGTCTTTCAGTATCAGCAGGCCGCCGTAGAAACTGTCATCCGCAACATTCTGCCGGACCTCATCCTGCTCATCCTCTTCAACCTTGTCTTTTTTGCCGGCGCGTTCATCGCCTTCATCCGCTACGACGCGCGCTAGGAGGAATGCGATGTTCAAGGCCCTATTTAAGAAAGAGCTCCTCGAGAACATCCAGAATCTTCGCTTCCTCCTGGCGCTCATCCTCTGCCTGGTCGTCATCCCGCTGGGCTTTACCGTAAGCCAGAAGGACTACCTGGACCGCCGCACGGCGTACGACAAGGTCATCCACGATTACACGGAAACGCACAAGACGGTAGGGGACGTCATGAGGAACGGCGGCGCCGCCTTCCGGCCGCCGGCGGCGCTGGGACTTCTGGCCGGTGGCGTCGAGGCAGTCCTGCCCAGCGCGGCCGAAACGGCGGGCTTCATCACCTATCAGGGAGCCATGGTTCAGTTCAACAACGCCCGCCGACCGGACAACCCGTTCGCCTCTCTCTTCGGACATCTCGACCTAGCGTTCATCGTCTCGACCGTCCTGGCCGTCCTGGTCATGATCTTCACGTTCAACGCCGTGGCTGGGGAGAAAGAGCGCCGGACGTTGGCCCAGGTCATGGCCAACCCGGTGCCTCGGCCCCTCGTCGTCACGGCGAAAATGGCGGCCGGGTCGCTCCTTCTCGCCGCGGCCTTCCTGGTGGGCGTTACGGCCGGTGTTCTGCTGACCGCGGCTCTGGGCATCGACCCGTTCAGAGAGCCCGGGATGTGGGCGCCCTTCGGGATGGCGGTCGGCGTGTCGTTGCTCTTCCTGCTGACCTTTTATAACTTCGGGTTGCTTGTATCGAGCCGGAGCCGCAGCGCCGTTGCGGCCATGGTGACGGTCCTCTCGTTCTGGGTGGTCATGGCCATGATCCTCCCGAAGGGGAGCGTCGTAGCCGCCAAGATGCTCCTTCCCGTAAAGTCCCAGCAGGTTGTTGACCTCGAGAAAAGCCAGGCCCGAGACCAGATCAGCCAGGAACTTGGCGCCGCCATTATCCACCTGACCGAAACGACACCGGTCATCAAGGACATGTCGACGGACGAGTACTTTAAGGCCCGGCGGGCCAAGAATCCCGCTGTCGAAGAGTTTGAGAAGAAACAGACAGAGCTCGAGGACGAGTTCAAGGCGAAGACCGATGCCGCCCTGGAGCGGATCGACGCCGACTTCGACCAGCGGAAGGCGCGTGAAGCGGCGCTGGCGAGAAATCTGGCGAGGCTCTCGCCGGTGAGCTGCCTAGTGCATGTCCTGACCGAGCTCGCAGGTACGGGCTTCATGGAAGAAGCGAAGTGGCGCGAGACGCGGACACGGTTCCGGCAGATCCTCGACCGGGAGATCGCAAGTAGGCAACAATCTGTCGGTTTCAAAGATATATGGCTGACAGCCTTCGGCCGGCTCGACCGGAAGGCGCCGGCCCCAACGGTCCCGGCGGAGCCCGTGCCGCTCGAGAAGCGGCTGGCGGCCGTGTGGGTCGACCTCGTCCTGCTCGGGATCTACGGGCTGCTGTTTTTCGTCGGCGCCTACGTCTCATTCCTGGGATACGACGTGAGGTAAAACCATGACCTGGACCATCGCCCGGAAAGAGATCCTTTCGAACCTCCTGAGCTATAAATTTTTCATCGTCCTCCTCCTCATCGTCCTGCTCGTCGCCACCAGCCTTTTCATCATGCACCGGGATTACAATCAGCGGATGGCCGATTACCAGACCATCCGTCCGAAGCCCGGCGAGCCCATCGCCCTCCTCGCCCCCAACCCTCTGTCCATCTTCGCCAAGGGCCTCGACGACGCCATCACCCGGTCCTTCGAGATCGGCCTCATCGGCATCACGGTCCGGGCCGGCCAGTCCTCAGGCAACATCATCTACTCCTTTTTCCCGGCGCCCGATTTTCTCTACGTCGTCCGGGTCGTCCTATCGCTCGTGGCCCTTCTTTTCGGATTCGACCAGGTCAGCCGGGAGCGCGAACAGGGCACGCTGAAGATCGTCCTGGGCAGCTCCGTCTCCCGGGCCCGCGTCCTCGCCGGCAAGTGGCTTGGGAACTTCCTGAGCCTGTCCGTCCCGTTCCTCCTGGTGACGCTCCTCGGGTCCGCCCTCCTCATGCTCGATCCGAATGTCCATTTCTCGGCGGGCCAGCTCGGACGGCTGGGCCTCGTCCTCGTCCTCTCCCTCCTCTACCTGGGCTTCTTCATGAGCCTCGGCATGCTCGTTTCGGCCCTGACCAGGCGGGCGGCCACCTCGATCGTCGTCCTTCTCTTCATCTGGGCCCTGTTCGTCTTCATCATCCCCAACCTGGGAACGCTTGTCGCCCGTCAGTTCGTGAGCGTCCCCTCGGTCCGGGCCCTGAGCGAGAAACGCCAGCAGACCTGGACGCGCGAAGTCGTCGTGAGCATCAAGGACGGGGCCTGGGCGGACCACTTCCGGGCGATCAGCAGCGAGAACGACAAGCTCGAGAATGACTACAGGCTCCGCTTCGAGCGTCTGGTCCGGCTGTCGCGGGACATCAACCGGATCTCTCCGGCCGCAAGCTTCCTCGACGCGGCGAGCGAGATCGCGGGGACCGGGATCGGCGAGGAGAGCCGCCTCAAGGGCGAGATCGTCCGCTACGAGGACTCGATCATCGACCGGCTCATCGCCGACCAGGGGTCCGGGAAGCGGGACGCGCAGTACCCCGCTTTCACCTATGCTCCGCGGCCGGTCGCCGAGATCTTCGCCGGGGGCGCCCTCTTCGATACGGTCTGGCTCATTTTTTTCAACATCCTCTCGTTCGCCCTGGCCTATGTCGCGTTCGTCCGTTACGACGTGAGGTGAGAACATGATGAAAACGCTCATCGCCAAGGAGATCCGGACGAACATCCTGTCCTTCAGGTTCCTCGCGAGCTTCGTGATCCTTTTCGTCGTCGTTGCCGTCACAGCCCTCGTCCTGGCCGGCGACTACACAAAAAAACTGGACGAATATTCCCAGCGCCAGGCGGAGATCGAGAGCTACCTCAGGAGCTACGCCCACTTCAACAGGATCCAGAACGTCCTCCAGGCGACCCAGCCGCCCATCCCCTTCCAGGCGCTCATCCGGGGCCTGACGGCCGAGGTCAACATGGGAGAGTTCGACGACGACCCCCTGCCGGTCATGTTCCCGCTCATCGATCTGACCTTCATCGTCACCATCCTGATGAGCCTCGTCGCCCTGATCCTCTCCTACGACGCGGTCTGCGGGGAAAAGGAAGACGGGACGCTGAAGCTGATGCTGGCCAACGGCCTGGCCCGGTCGAAGATCGTCCTGGCCAAAGTCGCCGGGGGCGTGCTGACCCTCATCGGGCCTTTCCTCGTGTCGATCGCGGCCGGGATGCTTATCGTCCTTCTCCACCCGCGGGTGAGCTGGTCGGGCGCGGACTGGGGGGCGCTCGGGCTGATCGTCGTGGGGGCAGTCCTCTACATCGCGGTCTTCTATCTCATCGGTGTCCTGATCTCGTCGGCCCACAAGTCGAGCTCGTCGTCGATCATGACCTCGCTCTTCGTCTGGGTCCTCCTCGTCCTCGTGGTCCCCAACCTGAGCCCGTATGTGGCCTCATTCCTCGCGCCGGCGCCTTCGCGGATCAAGGTCGCGCGGGAAACCTCGCGGCTGACGGACGTCGACAGGGATGAGCTCGGCCGAAAGCTCATGGCCCAGTACCGGGGCGAGGTCCTCAAGCAATATCCCGTGCTCGCGGAGCGGCTGTCGGAGGGCGAAGTCAAGAAGCGCGTCGCTGAGGACCCCGAATACAGAAAGGCATACGAGGCGGACCGGGCGGCGACCGAACGGGCGTGGAACGATGCCAACCGCATCCAGAGCGCCAAGGCCGACGTCCTCAGCCAGGACTTGAGCCAGAGGGAAGCGGCCCAGACGGGTCTGGCCCGCTCGATTTCGATGGCCTCGCCGCTGGCCGACTTCAGCTATCTGGCGACCGACCTCTCGTCGACCGGGACGGAGAACATGATCCATTTCGGGTGGCTGTGGAAGGCCTGGGAGTCGGCTTTTTACCGCGATTATCAGACGAAAAAGCTGGAAGCGTTAAAGGCCAAGGACCCGACCGCCGATTTGTGGAATACCCCGATCGACATGACCGATTCGCCCAGGTTCCGGTACATGGAGGAGGGGCTCGGCGGGAGGGTCAAGGCGGTTCTGCCTCCGTTCGCGGTCCTGCTCGGCTATTGCGCCGCGCTCTTCGCCGCGGCCTATGTGGCGTTCATCCGTTACGACGCAAGGTGATCTTAATTCGGTGACACACAACTAATTACCGAATTACGGGACTGAGAACCGACGGCCGCTTTTTAGGATCGAAGACTTAAAACCTGATGACGTCGCGTGAAGAACCGAGACGCTCGGGACAAAATCGTATCCTATTTCGGTAATTAGTTGTATGTCACCGAAATAGAGGCTTTTTTCCGCTCCTGCAGGATCCGCTCGTATTCCAGCGGATGGAGGGTCCGGAGCTCGCGGCCCGTGATCTTCCCGTTGAGCCAGATCTTGCTCATGGGGAAGACTTCGGGGTTGAGGTGGACGTTGTACATGTGCCAGATGATGATCGCCAGGAAGGCCAGCATCGCCTCATAGCTGTGGACGATGATGAAGATGTCGTGCACCCAGAGCGGGAAAAGCCGGAGGGAGAGATCGACCTTCCACATGAAAAAGCCGCTGACGATCATGACCGCCGACCCCCAGCCCACGGCCCAGTACTCGAATTTCTCGACGAAGTTGTAGCGGTCGTAGCGGGGGGCTTCCTTGAACAGCCAGTAGGGATGCCGGGCGAAGAATTTCTTCCCGATCCCGAGCCGGTTGAGGAGCCGCGTGATCCCGACATTGTAGAAAAATTGCCCGGAGGCGTCGCGGAAGTCCCTGACGCCGGGGGCCATGGCCTTGAAATTCGCCCGTCCCCGCGCCGTGAACAGCGTATAGAAAAGGTGCCAGACAAGGTTCGCGGCCAGGATGACCGCGGCCACCCGGTGCAGGACGCCCCTGACGGCGAAGGCCCGGCCGGTCGGGAGGAGCCACTTGAAGAACTTGAACTCGTAGAAAAACAGCGGCAGGCCCGTGGCCATCAGGGTGATGAACGTCAGGATGAGGAGTCCGTGCTGAACTCGCTCGGCCAGGTTCATCCGGACGAAGACCTCGTCATCGCGAACGAGCTCACGGTCATCCATGGGTCTTTCTCCGGATCGCCCGCCCGAACAGGTCGGCGGCGATGAACAGCAGGAACACCCCGATGATCGCGGCGATCACGGCGAGGTAGACCGTCTTGACGATGTGGGGGGCCTTGTCCCTGATGTCGCCGGTCGTCCCCAGGGCGTTATGGATCTTCCCCTCGGCGAAGTGCTTGCTCGCGCCGGGATGGCACTGGCCGCAGGTCTCCGGCAGGTTGGCCGGGTAGATCGAGGACTTGGGGTCCGCGGGGTCGCGGATGTCGTGGAACCCGTGGCAGCTGGCGCAGTTGGCCACCCGGATCTCGCCGAATTTCGAGGCCGTCCCGTGGAACGAATTCGCGTAGGTCTTCATCCGGTTGGGGGCGAAACCGTATTGCCGGGACAGGGCCATGTCGTCGTGGCACCGCGAGCAGACCTGGGCGACCTTCGTCGTGTAGACCGTAGAATCGAGGTCCATGGGGGAACGGATGTCGTGCTCGCTATGGCAATCCGTGCAGACCGGGACGTCCTTGATCCCCTTGACGTAATCCTTGCCGTGAACGCCCTCCAGGTAGTCCCTCTGGATCCCGACGTGGCACTGGCCGCAGGTCTTGATGATGTTCTTCCGGGAAACCTTGGACACGGCGTCCTTGACGCTCTGGATGTCATGGGCGCCGTGGCAGTTGCTGCAGGTGGCCGAGAGGGTCAGCCCGGCTCTCTCCAGGGCCCGGTAATGGGCGCTCTTCTCGTAGAGCTCGACGAAGGCCCCGCCTCTCGCGTTCCTGACCTTGGCGCTGTGGCAGCCGAGGCACGTCCGGGGGAGATTGATGGCGAAGGTCCGCGACTCGAAGTCGTCCTTGGCCCGGATGTCGTGCGTCCCGTGGCAGCCTTTGCAGCCCACGGTCATCCCGTCCTTATCCACGGTGGCCCCCCCGTGGACGCTCGCTTTGAAGACCCGGGTCTCCTGATCGTGGCAGCCCGCGCAGCTCACGCTCTTGAGCTTCTCCGCGTGGGGAAAATCCTTGTCCGCCTTGAGATCGGCGTGGCAGTCGACGCAGGAGACCTCCGCCTGGCCGTGGACCGAAGCCCGGAATCTCTCCGGGTCCACCGCGACGGACGTTCCGGCCGCCGATCTCAGCCGCGCGTCGGCATGGCAGGCGAGGCAGTCCTCGTTCTTGATCGCGGCCGCGGCCGGATGTATGCAGCCCGCGAGGAGAAGGGCGAGGGCGAAGGTGGTGCGACGCGGGATGTCGAACCCCATGGGTCAGGACTTCGAGTCCGGCAGACGTTTACCCTTTCGGGACCGGATGCTTGATCTTCGCCCAGGAGGCGTCGAAGTCGAACGTCGTGCCGTGGGCGTTCGCATGGCACTTCAGGCAGAGGGCCTTGATCTTGTCGGGGCTGCCGTAAAGGACCAGGCCGTTCTTGACCGCCTCGTCCTTGTCCTTCATGACCGACAGCTTCTTGTAGGCGCTTCCGGGGCCGTGACAGACCTCGCAGGAAACTCCCTCGGCCTTGAGCTCGGGGGCTTTCTCGCAGAGCGGGGCGTGGCACTTCTGGCAGACCGGGCTCTCGGCCGGATTCCCGGCGACATCGAGAGCCTTCGCCTTCGCGGCGGCCTCGGGCTTGCTGAGGGCCTCGAAGGCCTTGGCGTGCTTGCTCTGTTCCCAGATGGTGTATTGCTGTCCCTGTTTTTCCGTCCTGTGGCAGATCTGGCATTTCTGAGCCCCGACGTAGGTGGTGTCCTCGGCCAGGGCCGGGCCGGCGACCAGGGCCCAGGCGGCGACGGCGGTCAGAATCACGGCGTTCTTCATGAGGTCTCCTTTTCTGCGGATGGCGCTCTCCATTTTAGGAGACGGGTCGGGGCTTGTCAATTCCGGAGGTTATGATCTTTACAGATCTGATAAATTCAATAAGGTCAGGCCTTGGGGCGTCCCCTCATCTGGCGGATCTTCAGGTAGAAGGCCAGGGCGAAGAGGATGAGGAAGATCGTGGCCACGACGAGGCCCGTCCGCCTCAGCCTGGCTTCCCGGAGGGCCGCCTCCGCCGACGCCCGGACCCCGACGAGGAGGGTCTTCCCCTCGCCGGCCTTCTCTTCGATATCGGCGAGGTCAAGGCCGTGGGTCAGGTTGCGGACCGACACGAGGAGGGTATGGATCTCCTGGAGGCGGTATTTCGGGTCCGAGACCTCGACGCCTTTCCGCTCGGCCCGGTCGAGAAGCGCCCCGTCGGCATCGATCTCGGAGGTCAATTCGCCGAGGAGCTGCCTCATCCGGCCCGCCGCAACGGACGGCTTGGAGCCCGGCTCGTGGCACTGGGCGCAGAGGGCGCCTTTCTCCGTCCCGAGCATGGCGTCGGCCGGCTGGAGGATCTTGTGTTTCCCATGGCAGGCCTCGCACTCGGAGAAGCCCATTTCGTCGAAGGCCTTCTTGTGCGGGCTCTTCGAAAAGAGCTCGCCGGCGCTCGGGTGGCACTGCCGGCAGACGAAGGCGATGGACTTGACATCGGGCGGGGCCGCGCCGTGGTTGCCGTGGCAGCTGTTGCAGACCGGAGCGGACATGTCCTTTTTTTCGAAGAGCGCCCGGGCGTGGACGCTCTGCTTGTATTCCTCGAGCTGACTGGTCGGGATCCCGTACGCTTTCATCAGGGCGGCGTCGGCGTGGCAGCGACCGCAGGTCTGAGGGACGTTCCAGGGAAAGGTCCGGGACTTCGGGTGCTTGGCCGTCTGGATCCCGTGGACGCCGTGGCAATCGGTGCAGACAGCGACCTTCGTGTCCCCTTTCTGAAGCAGCAGCCCGTGGCGACTCGTCCTATACTGGTCCAGCTGGTCGACCCTGAGGCGGGGGTTGAAGGTCTTGATGTAGGCGGAATCCGAATGGCAGCGGGCGCAGAACGCGGGGACCTGCGGGCGCTTCGGGGCGCCCCTGAAGGTTTTGTCCTTCGCCAGATTCTCATCGTCCTTGGCCGGGTTACCTCCGTGGCAGTCCGCGCAGCTCAGGCCGAACTGCTGGTGGATATCCAGCTTGAAGCCCTCGACGGGGGCCTTGAGCTCGTCCTCGAGCTTGCTGTGGCATTCGAGACAGCTGTTTTTCTGGGCCAGGAGCGCCCCCGGGAGGAGGAGCGCGCCGATCATCACCGCCGCGGCGAATCCGAGTTTTGGCATCTTGATCGTTCCCCCTCGCTTTATAAACCGGGAAGCGTATAGGTCAGGATGGTCATGACCACGATATAGGCAAGGATGGCGGCCCCGACCAGCGTGACCGTCGGGCTCGGCTTCCCTTGCGAGGCCCGCCGGTTGAGGAACGGGACGAGGAGCCACAGCGCGCCGCCGAGGAGAAAACCTAAGATCGCCAGCTTCTCCCCTTCGATGGATAGGATATGGGACGGGATGATCTTCAGGGTCGTGAACATGAAGGTGAAATACCATTCGGGCTTGATCCCGAGGGGTGTCGCGGAGAACGGGTCGGCCTTCTTTCCGATCTCCCAGGGCAGGAAGACGCAGAGGACCCCGACCAGGATGAGGATCAGCGTCCAGCCGAGGACGTCCTTATAAATGAAATCGGGGAAGAAGGGGATCTCCTTGACCGGCTTGTCCTTGAGGCTGAGCGGCGTGCTCATGCCCAGGAGCTGGACGAGCAGGACGTGGAGTCCGATGAGGACGGCGGCCGCCAGGGGAAGGATGGCCGTGTGGAGCCAGACAAACCGGGTCAGCGTGGCCTGGCCGATGGTCGACCCGCCCAGGATGAACGTCTTGAGCGCCTTCCCGACGAGGGGAAGGCTTCCGGCGATGTCGGTCCCGACCCGTGTTGCGAAAAAGGACAATTCGTTCCAAGGGAGGAGGTAGCCGCTGAAGCCGAAAGCGAGGAAGAGCACAAAAAGGAAGAACCCCGTGACCCAGGTCAGCTCCCGCGGCGACCGGTAGGCCTTCAGGAAGAAGGTCGAGAACATGTGGATGAGCAGGACCCCGATCAGGATGTTGGCCGACCAGCTGTGGACCGAACGGATCAGCCAGCCGAACTTGACCTGGCTCATGATGAACTGAACGCTCTCGTGGGCCCCGTCGACAGTCGGGGTGTAGTAGATGAGAAGCATGATCCCCGTGGCGACCTGGAGCGCCGTCAGGAAGAGACAAATCCCCCCGAAAAAATACCAGAACGAGTGCTTGTGCTCGGGGACGGTCTTCTTCTTGGCCAGCTCCAGGAGGGAATGAACCTGGAACCTCTCGTCGAGGAAGGCCCACAAGGCTTGGAATGTTTTTTTCATCGTTTCTAAGCCTTCTTCGCGACGAAGACATCCTCGCCGACGATCTCCACTTTATAGGTCTCCAGGGGGGCGGGCGGCGGGCCGGAAATGACGTTGCCGGCCAGGTCGAAACGGCCGTTGTGGCAGGGGCAGTGAAGCGTCCCCGAGTCGCCTTCGTAGCGGACCGTGCACGTCAGGTGGGTGCAGACGGCGGAAAGGGCGACCAGCTGGCCCTCCTGGGTGTTGATCAGGATTCCCGGACTGGACCCGAACTTGAAGATCTTGAAGGAATTCGGAGCGAGATCGCCGACCTTCGCCGCCATCACCCTTTTCTGAAGCGCCTCCGCCTGAGCCGGCGGCAGGAGGTAACGGATGATGGGATAGAGGAAAGCGAGGACCGTGGCGCCGAGGGAGCCGCCCAAGAAAAAGTTGACGAAGCTTCTTCTTTTCACCGTGTTTTGCTGGGAACAAAAGATTTAATGGTTTTGAGGGTTTTTGTCAAGTGGCCCTCGAGGAAGACGTAATTGTGGATCCCCCAGCTGCCGTCGAAGGTCAGCTTTTTCAGGAGGCCCTCTGTTCTCTGGACCAGCTTTTTCTGTTCGTCGTCGGACAGGGCCGATCTCCCGGCCTCGCGGAGGGCCGCCTCCAGGTCCGTCGTCAGGCTCTTGATGGAGGCCTGCCGGTCGCTGAACATCTTGCGGTACTCCTCTTTTCCGTGGCACTCGACGCACTTGGCTCCGTCCGGCCGCGCCAGCCGGTTTTTCGCGTCGAGATGGCAGGCGGCGCAATCGACGCCCGCCTCGGCCATGGCGTCCCGGGCGATCTCGACGCCTTCGAGACTTCCGCCCTCGTGGACGGTCTTCTGGAGGCCGTGACAGGCCCCGCAATCCTTTTTCGGGTCCTGGTGGTGGCAGCCCGCGCAGGTCTGCTTCGTCGCGATGAGCTCGCCGTGGGTCCTGGCGTTCGAGTGGCAGGAGGAGCAGTCGATGTTCTGCCTGACGAGGTGGCTCTTGTGGGGGAACCTGAGCCCGAAAACGCTCCCGGAGATCTCTTCGATCCCCTCATGGCAGCTCAGGCAGGAATCCGACGCGGCCGAGGCCTGGAACGTGATCTTTTCCGGAACGTACGTCGAGCCGATCAGCCTGAGGGCCTCGTTGACCCGGTCCCAGGAGGCGGCGATGAGCGCCTGGGAGTAGGTGATGTTGTGAACGCTCTTGCCGCGCTCGACGATGTCCATGTTGAAGGCGGCCTCGTCGAGGAGCGCCCGGGCCTCCGTCCTTTTGGCCTGCCGCGACTCCCGGACCTCACGGTCGGCGCGTTCATAGATCGCCCGCAGGTCCCGGAGCTTGTTCGCCGCGGCCAGGGCCCAGTTTTTCTGGAGACGGGCGAACCCTTTCCCGTGGCAGGATTCGCAGGAATCGGCCCGGGCCCGAAGGGTGTCGCTCTTGACGAGCTGGCCCTTCTCTTCGTGAAAGACATGGCATCCCTTGCAGCTCAGGCCCTTCTCGAACATGACGTTGGGCACGGCGTGGGGAACACCCTTACCGCCCTCTCCCGTGTACAGGATCTTCTGGGCCTGATGGGAACCGGTGTGGCAGGTCCGGCAGTCGGCGATCGTCTCGATGTCCTTGATGATCTTGTGCTGGATGGCCAGGTGGCACTGGGTGCACTCGATCTTGTGGGCCGTGATATGCGTCGCGTGGATGAGGTTGGTGTTCCCGTACTGGTCCAGCCGGGCCCCCTCGAAATGGCACTTGTAACAGTTCTCCCGGGGCACGGCGCCGTCTCCCACGACGACCTGGCTGTGGCACTTGTCGCAGCTGAACTCCTTCTCGAAGACGACCGCGTGGTTGAAGCGGGTCGAAGCCGGCGGGACGAGGTCCGCCTGTTTGTGACAGAGGGAGCATTTGTTCGCCTGGGGGTTGATCTCGCTCTTCTTGAAGTGGCAGATGAAGCAGGAGCTCTCGGTCACGGTGATGTGCTCGCCCTGGACGATCTGGGAGTGGCAGGTCGTGCAGCGCAGCGTCTTGCCCCTCTTGAGGTCGGTGAAGTGGACCTGGTGGTCGAAGACGACCTTCTTGAACCGGACCTGGCCCTCGAGGAGCCGTTTGTCGTGGCAGCCGGCGCGGAGGCAGCTTTCGTCCGGGATCTCCGCCCAGGGCTTGGACTTCAGGTAGAGCTTCGACCAGTAGCGGGCCACCTGGACGAGCCCCTCCATCTTGGCCCGGAGCTTGGACCGGAGGCCGGGGGCGTAATGGCAGGTGCTGCACTCGATCCTGCTGTGCGACGAGGTCTTCCAGCTCTGGTAGAAGGGCTTCATGTAGTGGCAGACCGCGCAGAACCGTGACGTCGACGTCAGCTCGACGGACGCGACGAGCAGGACGATGAAGATCCCGACCGCGGAGAGGGCTATGACAAGCCTTTTTTTCTTCCGTTTTTTCTCGGGCGCAGGGTTTTCCCGGGGCTCTTTTTTCCCGGAAGGCTCTTCGTTCATGCGCAACCCCTTTTCTCTGAAGACCACCGCCGATAAGCCTGTTTCATGAAGCCGCTTCACGCCACCGGTCGCGGGCATGGGCCATAGCGCTTTATTCATATCGAATAACGGGCTTTTTGACAAGGCCGAATTTTTTCTTGAGGCCCCCCAAAAGGCCGGGCCGCCGGAAGCGCCAAAAAGAGGCCTCAAAAAAGTGTTGACAAGACCATTCTTTTTGTTTATAAACCCTATATATTTTATATGTTTTATAGTCTGCTTTTATAATTCGGCCCCGTACTCATCGCAACAATAAGAGAGGATGCCAGCGATGATCGTCGTTGATCGAAGAACCGCCAGAAAGGAGGGATTCGCGTGCCTAAGTTAGTTCGGTGGAGTCCGCTCGCGCTCCTCGCGTTGCTGCCCTTTATCCTCGCGGCCGTGCCCCGTCAGACATCCCCCCCCCGACCGGCGCCGGCGGCCCAGGAGGGGGACTATGTCGGCATGGACCAGTGCGTTTCATGCCATGAGGAAGAGGTCGCGGCGCTCAAGGAGACAAATCACGGGAAAAAGGGATTTGAGATGCGTTCGAGCCGCGCCTGCGAAACCTGCCACGGCCCCGGCAAGGCCCACGTGGATTCAGGGGGGAGCAAGGGAACGATCAAGAACCCCGCGAAACTGCCGAAGGACGAAAAGACAGCGATCTGTCTCGGCTGCCACAGCCGCGGGACGAAGCTCATGTGGGAGGGAAGCCCGCACGATACGACCACGATCGGCTGCGAGGACTGCCATTCCGTCCACAAGCCCAAGACCGAGAAGGCCCAGCTCAAGGCCGAATCCGAGCCGGAGCTTTGTTTCGCCTGCCATAAGCAGAAGAAATCCCAATTCTTAAGGGCCTCCCACCATCCGATCCGGGAAGGCAAAATGGAGTGCTCGAGCTGCCACAATCCCCACGGTTCGGCGGCGGAAAAGCTCATCACCGCGGATTCCGTCAATGACAAGTGCTTCGAATGCCACGCCGAAAAGCGGGGGCCTTTCCTCTGGGAGCATGTCCCGGTCCGCGAGGACTGCCTGAACTGCCACGACCCCCACGGGACGAACCACCCCAAGATGCTCACGGTCAGGGAGCCTTTCCTCTGCCAGCGCTGCCACTCCGACACCCGCCACCCGGGCACCCTGTACGACCAGAGCGCCATCAACTCCGCCAACAGCAGGATCATCAACCGCTCCTGCAGCAACTGCCACCAGAACATCCACGGGTCCAACCATCCATCCGGGCAGTTCTTCCTGAGATAAGGGGGATGACCATGAAAAAAGGGCTCATTTGTGTTGGCCTCTCCGGCCTGCTCTTGGGCGCCGCTCCCCGGCCGGCCTCGGCCGATGACGCGGCCAAGAACGACATCGTCATCAAGGCCCAGGCCGTCGCCGGCGTCCAAGCCGTCGGCGAAACCGAAAGGTCGTCGAAATTCACGGAGTACCGGGACGTCCCGAACGGTTTCGTGTTCGACGCCTTCGACCTCAGCCTGACAAAGGGCAACCACTATCTCGTCTTGAACGCCGACCGGATCCGGCAGAAGGACGCGCGATACAGGCTGTCGTTCGGTGACTATGGGACCTACAAGGCCAATTTCACGTGGGACAAGACGCCTCACCGGTTCAGCTTTTTCGGCCAAAGCCTCTACGCCGAATCCCAGCCCGGCGTGTACACGATATCGGACGGGATCCGGACGGCTCTCGAAAACGCCGTCGGCGACGGGGCGGCGAACGCCACCGCCCTCATGCCCGCGGCGCGGGCCCTCCTCTCCGACTACCTGACCGGCGTCCATCCCGTCTCCCTGGAGCTCGAAAGGGACAAGGGGACTTTGAGTTTTTCCTATACGCCCTCGGTCCCGTGGAGTTTCGACATCCAGGGCTCGAGGGAGACCCGCGAGGGAAGCCGTCCCTTCGGGGCGACGTTCGGCTTCAGCAACGCCATCGAGCTGCCAGAACCGATCAAGGATGTCACATCGAACCTGAACGTCAAGGCCGAATATTCCCGGAATTGGGGAACCTTCCATGCCGGCTATGACTTCTCCCTTTACGACAACGAGATCCAGTCCGTGGCCTGGGATAATCCTTTCAGGATCACGGACCAGACCTACAGCTCGGCCTACGTCAATGGCAACGGGTCCGCCATGGGGCAGTCGGCTCTTGCCCCGTCCAACAACGCTCACCGTTTCTCCCTCAGCGGCACCGTCAAGGTCCTGAAACACACCCGGATATCCGGCTCGTTCTCCTACGGTATCCTATCGCAGAACGCCAACCTCCTCCCCTACACCGTGAACACGGCCCTGACCACAGCTTATGCGGGCGCCCTCTCGCCACCCCGGCCGACCGCCATGGCCAAGGCCGATATCACGTCATTCGATCTTTCCCTGAATTCGAGGCTCGTCAAGTCCCTGTATTTTGACGCAGGCATCCGGTATTACGATTTTGCGAACAAGACCGAGGCCCTGGACATGCCGGGCTACGCCCTGGTCGATCAAGTCTGGACAGCTGGGGACACATCGATCGGGCCTTACGGCTACACGCGGGAAAAGGCGTATGCCGACCTTTCCTGGCACTTCATGCAAAGCACCTCGTTGAAGGTCGGCTATTCCCTCTCCAAGATCAAAAGGGTCGAGTCCGGGGACCCGTTCTACGAAGGGGATGTCACCGCGGGGGCGCCCCTGAATAAAAGCGACGAGAATACATTCAAGGTCTCCCTGGACAGCAACCCGTTGGACTGGCTGCTTCTCCGCGTATCGTACCTCAATTCCCATAGGACGTGGTCGCTCGAGGGACAGGAGGACATTTATATCGCGGGTTTCAACTTCGGGCGGTTCTATGAGGACAACCGGAACAGGAACGCCCTGGACCTGCTCGCGGGGTTCTCCCTCGTCAAGAACCTCGACCTCGAACTCACCTACAGCCTCGGCAAGGACCGGTATCCCACGACCGATTACGGCCTGACGTCGAGCGACATCACGACCTGCGGAGCCGACCTCAGCTACAGCCTGGGCAAGGCCAGCACGGTCTACGCGTTTTACGAGAACGAACTCTACAAAGGGAATCAGGCCGCCCGGCAGTCGGCCAGCGGGACCTTTTCGACGGACCCCCTGAATGACTGGACCGCATTCCTCAAGGACGCCGTCAATACGATCGGCGGCGGGTTCAACACCGCCCTGATCAAGAACAAGCTCAACCTCGACATTTCGTATTCCTACTCCTACGTCAAGGGGACGTCGAGCCTGGCCTCTCCTCCGGGAGGGACGCCGGATGTCGCGGTGAACTTCACCGACGACAACCTCGACTCGACGAAGCTTCAGACCCTCAAGGTCCAATTCTCCTGGAAATTCCGGCCCAGGCTTTCCATTGTCTTCGGCTACTGGTACGAGCAGTATGACCTCAACGACATCGTCCGGGATGCCCTGGCGGTCAATTACGTGCTCCAGGCAAGCGGCATGTTCCTGGGGGCTCTCGAGCCCGGCTACAAGTATCATGTCGGGTTCCTGAAATTCATCTACAACTGGTAAGAGCGATCCGGCCCGGACATCCTCCCGCGTCTCTCCTTAAGGGGAAACGCGGGTGGATTTTTTTCTTCCCGACGCGGAAATTCACATTTGGGCCGTGATACGGTAAAATAGCAGACCCCAGGGGCATGAAAAACTACTGGTATTTCTTTCTCTTCCTCGTCATCGCCACGGCCTTCTCTTTCGGCCTGCTGGCCGTGATCTCGTTCATCCGCTACCGGCGGAACGATTATGGCGACAAGAGCATGCCCTATGAATGCGGCGTCGAGCCGGCAACCCCCACCGCCCGGGAATCCTACTCCATCCGCTTCTACCTGCTGGCCCTCGTCTTTATCGTCTTCGAGGCGGAAACGTTCCTCCTTTTCCCCTGGGCCGTGGCCCACGACCGGCTCGGCCTCTTCGGCCTGGTCGAGGTGCTCCTGTTCCTGGGGATCCTCGCCCTGGGGTATGTTTACGCCTGGAAGGCGGAAGCCCTGGATTTCAGGAGGAGCCTTGACTGACGGGACCGAAAGACAGCCGTTCATCCTGACCCGGGCCGACCATCTGATCACCTGGGCCCAGAAAAACTCCCTCTGGCCGTTCGGGTCGGGGCTGGCCTGTTGCGCCATCGAGATGATCGCCACGGCCGCGGCCCGCTACGACATCGCCCGCTTCGGCATGGAGCTTTTCCGGGCCTCGCCGCGGCAGGCGGACCTGTTCATCGTCGCCGGCACGGTGACCAGGAAAATGGCCCCGAGCATCCGCCGCCTCTGGGAGCAGATGGCCGACCCGAAGTGGGTCGTGGCCATGGGCAACTGCGCCGTCTCCGGGGGACCGTTCCCGACCTACTCGGTCGTCCAGGGCGTGGACCAGGTCATCCCGGTCGACGTCCACATCGCCGGCTGTCCTCCCACGCCCCAGGGCCTGCTTCACGGCCTGATGATCCTCCAGCAAAAGATCGCCGCCTCCCATCCCACGCAGGAGATCTTCGACCCCCATGCCCGAAGAACTGGCTGATTTCCCGGCCCTGGAGCATATCGCCGGGTCCCTGCAGGACCGGTTCGGAGAGGCGATCGCGGAGACAAGCTTCGAAAAACGAGAGCTCGCGGTCAAGGTCAGGACGGCGGACCTGCTCGCCGTCCTGGAATTCCTGAGAAGCGGCCTGGGCTTCAACGCCCTGAACGACATGATCGGGCTGGACCACCCGCCCCGGGCCGAGGAGACCGGAAAGCGGTTTTCAATCCTCTACCAGCTCTACAAGTTCCCGGGAGGGCTCCGCGTCCGGGTGGTCATCGATGTCGACGAGGGCGAGCCCGTCCCGTCCGTCACCTCGATCTACAGGTCGGCCGACTGGGCGGAACGGGAGATCTTCGACATGTTCGGGATCCGTTTCAGCGGCCACCCCGGCCTCCGCCGGATCTACCTCCCGGACGATTTCGAAGGCCATCCCCTGCGGAAGGATTTCCCCCTCGGAGGATAAGACGCGTGGCGTTCAAGGAGATCGAGCTCAACATGGGGCCCCAGCACCCGTCGACGCACGGCGTGCTGCGCCTGAAGCTCTCCGTCGATAACGAGGTCGTCCTCGCCATCGAGCCGGTCATCGGCTATCTTCACCGGGGGATGGAGAAGCTCTGGGAGAGCCTGACCTATCGTCAGATCGTCCCCCTGACCGACCGCCTGGATTACCTGGCCGCGGTCTCCAACAACCTGGCCTACGTCCTGGCGGTGGAGAAGCTCATGGGGCTCGAGGTCCCCCCGAGGGCCCGGTACATCCGGGTCATCCTGGCCGAGCTCCAGCGCCTGGCCTCCCACCTGGCCTGGGTCGGGTTCATGGCCAACGACATCGGGGCGATGACGGTCCTCCTCTACAGCTTCGAGGACCGCGAGGACATCCTGGACATCTTCGAGGCCTACGTCGGGGCCAGGCTGACGGTCCACGGCGTCCGGATCGGCGGGGTGCCCTTCGACCTCGACGAGCAGGTCATCGGGATGATCCGGCGGGTCCTCGACGAAACGCCGAAGAAGGTCGCCGACATCGAGAAGCTCCTCAACGACAACCGGATCTGGCTCCACCGGACCCGGGGGGTCGGTGTCATCTCCGCGGCCGACGCCCTCGGGCTCGGGCTCACGGGGCCAGCCCTCAGGGCCACGGGCGTCGCCTGGGACATCCGCCGCGACCTTCCTTACTCGTCCTATGAGGACTTCGAATTCGACGTCCCCGTCCGTCCCGGCGGCGACGTCTACGACCGCTACCTCGTCCGGATGGAGGAGATCCGTCAGAGCCTGCGGATCGTCCGCCAGGCCCTGGGCCGCCTGCGGCCCGGGGAGCACCGGGTGAAGGTCCCCAGGGTCCTGAAGATCCCGGCCGGGGAGGTCTTCCATACGATCGAGGCGCCCAAGGGCGAGCTGGGATTCTACATCCGGTCCAACGGGACGGACAAGCCCGAACGGGTCAAGATGAAGTCGCCTTCGTTCATCAACCTCCAGTCGCTCGAGCGGATGTCGAAGGGGTATCTTTTCTCGGACGTCGTCGGGATCCTGGGATCCCTGGACATCGTCCTCGGGGAGATCGACAAGTGACGGCCCTGACCCTCCTCTTCGACCTTGTCATCCCCGCCCTCAAGATCGCCGCCATCATCCTCTATCCGCTGGTCATGGTGATCGTCATGATCTGGATGGAGCGCCGCGTCGTGGCCTTCATCCAGGGCCGGCTGGGCCCCAACCGGGTCGGGTTCCAGGGGGTCCTCCAGCCCGTCGCCGACGCCATGAAGCTCTTCTTCAAGGAGGATATCATCCCCAGGCAGGCGGACCGGCTCCTCTTCAACCTCTCGCCGGTCCTGGTCATGGTCTCGTCCCTGCTCGCCTTCGCCTTCATCCCGCTCGGCGGATCGTTCGAGATCAAGGGCTACGCCATCGACATGTGGATCGCGGCGAGCCCGGTCGGCCTCCTCCTCGTCCTGGGCCTGTCGTCGATCGGCGTCTTCGGGATCGTCTTCGGCGGCTGGGCTTCGAACTCCAAGTACCCCCTGATGGGAGCCCTGCGGTCGGTCGTCCAGATCCTGAGCTACGAGATCCCCCTCGGCCTGACCGTGCTGACCGTCGTCTTCTTCAGCCGGTCCATGGACCTCGTCGCCATCGTCAACCACCAGAAGGACGCCAGGGTCTGGTTCGGCTTCCTGCTGCCGGTTTCGTTCATCGTCTTCTGGATCTCGGGGATCGCCGAGACCAACCGGGCCCCGTTCGACCTGCCCGAGGCCGAATCGGAGCTCGTGGCCGGCTACCACACGGAGTACTCGGGGATGAAGTTCGCTTTCTTCTACATCGCCGAATACGCCCACATGGTCCTCGTCTCGTCCCTGGTCGTGATCCTGTTCTTCGGCGGCTGGCTGCCGCCCTTCCCGAACGTCAAGGCCCTGGCCTTTCTCGGCGGGCTCCCGGGGTTCGCCTGGTACCTGATCAAGATCATGTTCTTCCTCTACCTTTATATCTGGATCCGGGGGACCCTCCCCCGGTACCGGTTCGACGCCCTGATCAAGCTCGTCTGGAAGTGGCTGGTCCCCCTGGCCCTTCTGAATTTCGTCATCGTCGCCCTGGCCTGGTATCTCCTATGAAGACCGTTCAGGAATATCTCCAGAAGTTCTTCCTCATCGACATCCTCCAGGGACTCCTCGTCACCCTCAAACACTACTTCTCGGCGAAGGTGACGGTCCCGTACCCGGAGAAGGTCAAAGAGCCCGCGGCCCGGTTCCGGGGGATCCTCCGGCTGTACCGCGACGATCGGGGCGAGCCGCTCTGCGTCGCCTGCAAGGCCTGCCAGAGGGCCTGCCCGACCGGCTGTTTCGATATCGAGGGCGCCCGGCCCGAGGGAAGCAAGGTCCTCCGGCCGACGCGGTACGACTGGAAGCTCGACCGCTGCAGCTTTTGCGGGCTCTGCGTCGAGGCCTGCCCGACGGACGCCATCCGCTTCTCCCGGGAGTTCCGGATGTCGTTCCTGGGCAAGGAACACCTCCTCTTCCGGCTCCCGGACATGTACCTGGAGGGCGAGGCCCTTCAGGAATTCATCTGCGGAGGCTGCCGGCGATGATCACCCTCCTCATCTTCCTCTTTTTCGGAGCCCTGGCGGTCGTTTCCGCCATCCTCGTCATCCTCCAGAGGAACGCCATGCACAGCGTCCTTTACCTGGCGTTCAACGTCCTGGCGGTCTCGGGAGTGTTCTTCTGTTTCCAGGCGGAGTACCTGGGGGCGATCCAGATCCTGGTCTACGGCGGCGGGATCGTCGTCCTCTACGTCTTCGTCATCGTCATCGTCAATCTGAAGGAGATCGTCCCGGAAAAGAGGAAGCTCTTTCCGAAGATCTTCATCGTCGCCATGCCGGCTCTCCTGCTGGCCGAGATCGCGACGGTCGTCGTCCGGGGCGCGCCCGCGGCGGCCGCCGGCCGCGGGCCGGGTCTGGATCTCGCCGCGCTGGCGGAGACGCTAATGACCGACTACCTCGTGCCCTTCGAGCTCGCCTCCATCCTGCTCCTGGCCGTCCTCGTCGGCGCCGTCATCATCGCCCGGAGGAGATATCTCCATGATCCCCGTTAGCCTCGTCTTCGGGTTGGGGCTCGTCATCTTCTTCATCGGCCTCCTCGGGGTCCTGTTCCGGAAGAACCTGGTCGTCATGCTCATGTCGCTCGAGCTCCTCCTCAACGGCGTCAACGTCATCCTGGCCGGGCTGGGCTGCCACTTCAGGTCGCCGCGGGGCTCGATCTTCGCCCTTTTCGTGATCGTCATGGCGGTCTCGGAGGCGGCCGTGGGCTTCGCCCTCGTGCTGTCCTATTTCAGGCAAAAGGGAACGTACGGGGCGGACGACCTCAACGACCTCAAGGGATGACATGATGTTCGCCTGGATCCCCGTCTTCCCCCTCGTCGGCGTCCTCGTCAACGGGCTCCTGGGGATCAAGTACTTCTCGAAGCGGGCCGTCCAGACGGTCGCGATCGGTGCGGTCGGGCTGAGCTTCGCCGCCTCCGTCGTGAGCTTCATCCGGCTCCTCGGCCTCAGCGAACCGGTCATCGTCAAGAGCTACTACACCTGGATTCCGGCAAGCCTCGTCCGGGTCTTCGGCGGCCGCCTCCAGTCTTTTAGCATCGATCTCGCCTTCCGCTACGACTCCCTGGCCGCCGTGATGACGCTCGTCGTCACGGGTGTGGGCCTGCTCATCCATATCTATTCCATCGGCTACATGGCGCGCGATAAAAGCACCGCCCGGTTCTTCGCCTACCTCAACCTCTTCACCTTCGCCATGCTCGTCCTGGTCCTCGGGGCCAATCTGGCTGTCATGTTCATCGGCTGGGAGGGCGTCGGGCTGTGTTCCTATCTCCTGATCGGGTTCTGGTTCTCCCGGGACGCGGCGGCCAGCGCCGGGAAAAAGGCCTTCATCACGAACCGGGTCGGGGATTTCGGTTTCCTCCTGGGGATCGGCCTTCTCATCTCCGCCCTGGGGACGGTCGACATCGGGCAGATCTCCGCCGCCGTCGGGAGCGGGCTCGTCGGCCGGGGAACGGCAACGGCCGCCGCCCCGCTCCTCTTTCTCGGGGCGATCGGCAAGTCAGCTCAGATCCCGCTCTACACGTGGCTGCCGGACGCCATGGAGGGCCCGACGCCGGTATCCGCCCTCATCCACGCGGCCACCATGGTGACGGCCGGCGTCTACATGGTGGCCCGGATGCACGTCCTGTTCTCGTTCTCGGGGACGGCCCTCGACGTCGTGGCCCTGGTCGGGGGGCTCACGGCCGTCTACGCGGCGACCATGGGATTCGTCCAAAACGACATCAAACGGGTCCTGGCCTATTCCACGATCTCCCAGATCGGCTACATGTTCATCGGGCTCGGCGTCGGCGCCTACTCGGCGGGCATCTTCCACCTGATGACACATGCCTTCTTCAAGAGCCTCCTGTTCCTGGCCGCGGGCAGCGTCATCCACGCCCTTTCCGGAGAGCAGGACATGAGGAAGATGGGCGGCCTGAAGTCCCGCCTGCCTGTCACCTATCCGGTGTTCATGGCCGGGGCCCTGGCCATCGCCGGTGTGCCGGGGCTGTCCGGCTTTTTCTCCAAGGACGAGATCCTGGCCTCGGCCTTCGCCTCGGGCCATTATGCCGTCTGGGCTCTCGGCCTCGCCGGGGCGGGCATGACTTCCTTTTATATCTTCCGGCTGATCTTCCTGACCTTCCACGGCCGGGAGCGCCTGGAACCGGATGCCCGGCACCACCTCCACGAATCCCCGCGGACCATGACCGCCCCCCTCCGGATCCTGGCCGTCCTGGCCATCGTCGGGGGGTATGTGGGGCTGCCGCATGTCCTGGGAGGGAAGAACTGGTTCGCCGGCTTCCTCGCCTCGAGCACGGGCGTTTCCGGGCACCCCCTCGCGGGGCCAACGGAGATCCTGCTGATGCTCGTCTCGGCGGGGGTCGGCCTCGCCGGGATCTGGGCCGCCTACGAGATCTACGTGAAAAAGGAGGGCCTCCCGGCCGAGCGCATGGCCGCCCGTTTCAAAGCCGTCTACCGCCTGGTCTCCCGCAAGTATTATGTCGATGAGACCTACGACCGGGTGGCCGTTCGCGGCACGTTGGCCCTCGGCCGGCTGGCCGGCTGGTTCGATGCCCGGGTCATCGACGGGCTGGTGGACGGCTCCGCCTGGCTTGTCCGGGAGCTTTCCTCGGCGTCGAAGGCCTTTGACGAGGAGGTCGTCGACGGGGCCGTGAACGGGATCGGCCGGGCCCACCGGTCCATCTCACGGGGGCTGGGGAAGCTTCAAACCGGATATGTTTATAACTATGCCCTGGCGATCGTCATCGGGCTCGTCATCCTGGTCTCCCTGGCCGTGACGATCTTCTGAGAAGGAGCGAGGACATGACCATTCTAGGAATTCCCATCCTGACGGGGATCGCGTTTCTCCCCCTCGCCGGCCTCGTCCTCGTCCTGCTCATTCCCGGCCGCCGGGCGGGCGCCATCAAGGCGGCCGCCAACATCATCGCCGGCCTCGAATTCCTGGCTACCCTCGCCCTCCTCGTCAAGTTCGATCCCGGGTCGGCGGAGATGCAGTTCGTCGAGCGGGCCGACTGGATCCGGGCCTTCCATGTGCAGTACCTTCTGGGGATCGACGGCATCTCGCTCCTCCTCGTCCTCCTGACCTCGCTCCTCGCGTTCCTGGCGACGCTCAGCTCGTGGAGGGCCATCACCGGGAGGGTCAAGGAATATTACGTCTTCATGCTCCTCCTCGAGGCCGGCATGATCGGTGTCTTCATCTCCCTGGACCTCGTTCTCTTTTACGTCTTCTGGGAGGTCATGCTGGTGCCGATGTACTTCCTCATCGGCATCTGGGGCGGCGAGAGGAGGCTTTACGCGGCCATCAAGTTCTTCCTCTACACGCTCTTCGGCTCGGTCGTGATGCTCGTCGGCATCCTAGTGTTGTATTTCCAATACCACACCTTCGACCTCATGGCCATGCTCCAAAGGGGTTCCGTCCTCCCGCTCGCCCTCCAGTCCTGGGTCTTCCTCGCCTTCTTCCTCGGTTTCGCCATCAAGGTCCCGATGTTCCCCTTCCATACGTGGCTTCCCGACGCCCACGTCGAGGCCCCGACGGCCGGGTCCGTGCTCCTGGCCGGAGTCCTCCTCAAGATGGGGACCTACGGGTTCGTCAGGTTCTCCCTGCCTCTCTTCCCGGAAGCGTCGCGGAAGTTCGTCCCGCTCCTCGTCGCCCTGGCCCTCATCTCGATCGTCTACGGGGCGCTCGTCTCGCTGATGCAGAAGGACATGAAGAAGCTCATCGCCTACTCCTCGGTCTCCCACATGGGATTCGTGATGCTGGGGATCTTTACGTTCTCCCCGATGGCGGTCAAGGGGGCGGTCCTCCAGATGATCAACCACGGGATCTCGACCGGAGCTCTGTTCTTGATCGTCGGGGTCCTGTACGAGCGGCGCCACACCCGGCTGATCTCGGAATTCGGGGGGCTGTCGTCGCGCCTGCCTCTCTACGCCGCCGTCTTCCTCATCATGACCCTGTCGTCCATCGGGCTGCCCGGGCTGAACGGGTTCATCGGCGAATTCATGATCCTGATGGGCGCCTGGAATGTCAACTGGGTCTGGGCCGCCGTGGCCGCGTCCGGCATCATCCTGGGCGCCGCCTACATGTTCTGGCTCTACCAGCGGGTCATGTTCGGCCGGCTGGAGAATCCCGCCAACCAATCCCTGAAGGACCTCTCGGCCAGGGAGCTCGCGACCTTCCTTCCCCTGATCGTCCTGGTCTTCTGGATCGGCGTTTTCCCCAAGCCTTTCCTCCATCTCATCGATAAGCCCGTCGAGAAAATCATCCGGATCGTCAACCCCGCCGTGGCCCCGAAAGACACTCTGATCGGTCCCGGGCCCGGCGACGGCTCGTCACGTCCGGCGACACCGGCTGAGGTCCGTTGATGGACCAGGCGTCCGTCGTTTCCGGGCTGAGATCTTTCGTCCCGGAGCTCTCTCTTCTCGGGACGTCAGCGGTCTCGTTGCTCATCCATCTCTTCTTCCGGAAACGCGGGCGCCGCTGGGCCGGCCTGGTCTCGCTCGCGGGTTTCCTCGCCGCGGCGGCCCTCCTTGTCCTGGGCCCCCGGAGCACGGGCGAAATCTTTTCGGGAAGCCTGAGCGCCGACGGGTTCGCCCTCTTTTTCAAGCTGAGCTTCCTCCTCGCCGGCGTCCTGGCGGTCCTCCTCTCGTTCCGGTTCTTCGACGTGGAAGGGTCCGAGCCGGGCGAGGTCTATGTCCTGATGCCGCTGGCCATCGCCGGGATGATGGCGGCGGTCGCCTCGGTCGACCTCGTCTCGACCTATGTCGCGTTCGAGCTCTTCGCCATCCCCTCCTACATCCTCGCGGGGATCTTCAAGAAAGACCCCCGGTCGGGCGAGGCCGGGATCAAGTACTTCTTCCTCGGGACGCTGAGCTCGGGGATCATGCTCCTCGGGATGGCCCTGATCTTCGGGCTCACGGGGGAAACCGGTTACGCGGCGATCTCCGGATCGCTCGCGGCGGGCAGCCGCATCGCCCTCGCGGGCATGATCCTCGTCTTCGCGGGCCTCTTCTTCAAGGCCGCCATGGTCCCGTTCCACATGTGGGCCCCCGACGTCTACGAGGGGGCCCCGACCCCGCTCGTCGTCTTCCTGTCCACGGCGCCCAAGGCCGCCGTCTTCGCCATCATGGTCCGGCTGATCGCCGTCGTTTTCAACCGGTACGAGGTCGAGTGGCGCCTCATTTTCCAGGTCATCGCCGTCCTGACCATGTTCTGGGGCAACATCGCCGCCCTCCTCCAGAAGAGCGTCAAGCGCCTGATGGCCTATTCGTCCATCGCCCAGGCCGGCTATATCGCCATCGGCCTCGCGGCGTGGGGAGAGCCGGCCCGCCAGGCGATCCTGTTCTACGTCTTCGTCTACGTGATCATGAACGCGGCCGCGTTCGGCATGATCCTCTTCATCCGGAAAGGCGACACGTTCGGGGAATCCATCGATGACTTTCGCGGCCTGGCCCGGAAGTCGCCTCTCGCGGCCGCCTCCCTCCTCGTCGTCCTGCTGTCGTTGACAGGGATCCCGCCGACCGCCGGGTTCATGGGGAAGTACTTCCTGTTCGCGGCGGCCGTCGAAAAAGGGATGGTTCTCCTGGCCGCGGCCGGGGCGGTGAATTCGGTCATCTCTCTTTTTTATTATTTCCGCATTGGCCGGGCGATCTTCTTCGAGGACGCCCAGGCCGGACCCCCGCTGGACAGGTCGCTCGGCCCCCTGCTCGTGGTGGCGGCGGCAGCCCTGGCCCTACTCGTCCTCGGGATCTTCCCGTCGCTCCTGGGGCAGCCCGCCGCCCTGTCCGGCCTTGGGAGATAGGGCGTGGGACCCTTTATCCATATTGTTTTTGTCGATTCTCTATGGTATAAAAGCCCGGTGACAGCAGAGAGCTTCCGGAGACGCTCCGGTCGCCGGAAAAAGGGAAGGGAAAAATGTTCGTCTGGCTCTTTCACCGCATCAGCGGCCTTTTACTGATCCTGCTCTTGGGAGTCAAGTTCCTGACGTCGTTCTTCTTGATGACCAAGGGCCAGAAGCCCGACTGGGCCCTCCTCCTCCACACGAACCCGCTTACCGACTCGTTCCTCATCGTCGCCGGCGTCTACCATGCCTGCTACGGACTGAGGACGGTCATCATCGACCTGGGTGTTCGCAAGGAGAAAATGCTGTTCTGGGTCTTCACAACGCTCGGGACGGTCATCACGGCGGGCCTCCTCGTCATCTATTACACCAGGAACTACTGAATGATCACGTTCGACCTCCTCATCGTCGGCGGAGGGCTGGCCGGGCTGGGGGCGGCCCTGAGCGCCGACCCCAGGCTCAAGGTCGCCGTCATCTCCAAGGTCCAGCCCCTTCGCTCCCATTCCGTCGCGGCCCAAGGCGGGATCAACGCCGCCCTCGGGAACAACCCCGCGGGAAAGGAAGACACCTGGGAGAAACACGCCTACGATACGATCAAGGGCAGCGACTACCTGGCCGACCAGGACGCGGCGGAGCTCATGTGCCAGCTGGCCATCCCGACCATGTACGAACTCGACCACTGGGGCGTCCCCTTCAGCCGCTTCCCGGGCGGAACGATCGCCCAGCGGCCCTTCGGCGGGGCGGGGTTCCCCCGCACCTGTTACGCGGCCGACCGGACGGGCCAGATGCTCCTCCACACGCTCTACGAGCAGGCCATCCGGAAGAACGTGACTTTTTATGACGAATGTCTGGTGGCCAGCCTGGTCGTCCGCGACGGCCGGTGCCAGGGCGTCGTCGCCTGGGACCTGCCGAGCGGAAGCCTCGTGCCCCTCGCGGCTAGGGCGGTCATCTTCGCGACCGGCGGCTACGGCCGGGTCTTCCTGAAATCGACCAACGCCTACATCAACCTGGGCAGCGGCATCGGCATGGCCTACAAAGCGGGCGTCCCGCTCAAGGATATGGAGTTCGTCCAGTTCCACCCGACCGCCCTCCAGGGAAAGAACATCCTGATCACGGAGGGGGCGCGGGGCGAGGGCGGCTATCTCGTCAACAGCGAGGGGCGTCGCTTCATGGAGGACTATGCCCCCAAGGCCATGGAGCTCGCCCCGCGGGATATCGTCGCCCGGGCCATCCAGCGGGAAATCGAAAAGGGGCACGGCTTCGAGAACGAATACGTCCACCTCGACCTCCGCCACCTGGGCAGGGAGAAGATCCTGAAGAGGCTCCCCGGCATCCGGGAGATCTGCATCTACTTCGCGGGGATGGACCCGATCGACCAGCCCATCCCCATCCACCCGGCCCAGCATTACTCCATGGGCGGGATCGACGTGGACAAGAGCTGCGCCTCGCCGATCTCCGGGTTTTACGCGGCGGGGGAGTGCGCCTGCGTCAGCGTCCACGGCGCCAACCGCCTCGGCGGGAACTCCCTCCTGGAGGCCATCGTCTTCGGCAAGATCGCGGGGGAGTCGGCCTCGCGGTTCGTCAGCGAGGGCGGCGCCGGCGAGCCTTCCGAGAGGGCCGTCGCCGACGACTCCCGCCGGTTCCTCAACAAGGTCACGGCCATCCGCGGGAGGGACAAGGGCGAGAATATCTTCCAGATCCTCAACCGGCTCAAAGCCGTCATGAGCGAGAAGGCGGGCATCTTCCGCAAGGGACAGACGCTGCGGGAGGGCCTCTCCGAGATTCCCGTCCTGCGGCAGGCCTACGAACAGGCCTTTATCTTCGGGACGTGCCACCGGTTCTGCCAGGAGCTCCTCGTCCATATCGAGTTCGAGTACATGCTGGACGTGGCCGAATCCATCCTCCTCGGCGCCTTGCAGCGCGAAGAGACCCGCGGCTCCCATTACCGGACGGACTTCCCGGTCCGGGACGACGCGAGCTGGCTCAAGCACACGATCATGACCTGGACGGACAAGGGGCCCCTGATCACCCACGAGCCCGTCGACGTCACCAAGTACAAACCCGAGGAAAGGAAATACTGAGAGGACGCCGATGATGACGACATTCAAGATCCTCAGGTACGACCCGACCAAGGACGAGCCCCCTCACTTCCAGTCCTACGTCCATGAAGCCAAGCCCCGGGACTCGGTCATGGAGGCCCTCAAGGACATCCGCGACCAGCAGGACCCGTCGCTCTCGTTTCGCTACAGCTGCCGCGAGGCGGTCTGCGGTTCCTGCTCCATGGCCATCAACGGCGAGATCGCCTTGTCCTGCCGGACCCTGGTCTCCGCGGCCGGCCCCGACCTCATCGTCCTCGAGCCCCTGCCGAACATGGAGATCCTGAGGGACCTGGTCGTGGACATGGCGCCGTTCTGGGAGGCCTACCGGTTCGTCCAGCCCTATCTCCAGCCGGAGGGGGACGTCCCCCCGAAAGGCCACCGCATCGAGGAATCGGCGCTCGAGGACGTCTTCCGGCTTACGACGTGCATCTTGTGCGCCAGCTGCTACGCGGCCTGCCCGGTCGTCAGCCGGGAGGTGGAGTACCTCGGGCCGGCGGCCCTGGCCAAGCTCCACCGGTTCGTCAAGGACCCCCGCGACCGGCGGCCGTACGAGGCCCTGAAGCGCGTGGACTCGCCGACCGCCGTCTGGGGCTGCGACACGGTCTTCCGCTGCAACGCCGTCTGCCCCAAGGAAGTCCAGCCGGCCCACGGCATCGAGGGCGTGCGACGGGCCCTGGTCGCCAAGAAATTGACCCGGATCTTCAGGCGGACACCATGAGACTCCAACATTCCCTTTTCACGCGACGCGTGTTCCTGAACAGCCTCCTCGGCGGGAGCCTGACCGCGTTCGCCGCCATTTTCATCGGGCCGCTCGTCAAGTTCGTCTTCCCTCCCTACAAAGAGCCCGACGAGGTCAAGCTCGCCGCGGCGGACTACAGCGGCCTGCCGGCAAACGAGGTCAAGGGCTTCGCCTGGGGGAACAAGCCCGGCCTGATCAAGCGGGCGGCCGACGGCTCCCTGGTGGCCTTCGTCGCCGTCTGCAGCCACCTCGACTGCAACGTCACGTACTTGCCCGCGGAGCGCAAGTTCTACTGCGCCTGCCACAAGGGCTGGTATGACGAGAACGGGACGAACATCGCCGGCCCGCCCCCGTCGCCGCTGCGCCGCCTCGCCGTCTCCCTCGACGGCGAGAGCCTCGTCGTCAAGAAACAGGGATAGCCCGATGAAAAAGATCCGAACCTGGCTCGATGATCGGCTGGGCCTCGAGGCCCTGTCCCGGTTCGGGATGAACAAGGAGGTCCCCCAGCACGGCCACACGATCTGGTACTACACGGGAAGCTCGATCCTGCTCTTCCTGGGCATCCAGATCGTCACGGGCGTCATGCTGGCCCTCTACTTCAATCCCACGATCAAGGACGCCAATGCCAGCGTGGGCCGCATCATGACCGAGATCCCGCTCGGCTGGATCATCCGCTCGATCCACAGCTGGTCGGCCACGTTCATGATCGGCCTGGTCCTCATCCACCTCCTGAGCATCGCCTTCACCAAGGCCTACCGGCCGCCGCGCGAGGCGACCTGGATGACCGGCGTCCTCCTCCTGTGCGTGTCGCTGGCCTTCGGCTTCACGGGTTACCTGCTGCCCTGGGACGACCTGTCCCTGGCGGCGACCAAGGTTGGGACGGACATCCCCAAGGCCATCCCGGTCGTCGGGACCTGGGTGACCAGCCTTCTCCGGGGAGGCGAGGACGTCACCGGCGACACGATCTCCCGGTTCTTCATCGTCCACGTCTGCGTCCTGCCGCTGGCGATCTTCGCCGTCCTGGGCATCCACCTCTTCCTCGTCCAGCGCCACGGGATGAGCCTGCCCCTCGAGGCCGAACGCCGGAAGGAAACGCTCCAGTCCCTGCCGTTCTGGCCGAATTTCATGCTGAGGGAAGCGGGCGTGTGGCTGGTCCTGCTGGGCGCTCTGCTAACGACGGCGATCTTCCTGGCGCCGTCCCTCGGCCCGGCGGCGAACCTGATGTCGCCAGCCCCGCCCGGCATCAAGCCGGAATGGTATTTCCTCTTCATGTTCCAGACCCTGAAGCTCTTCCCTTCCCGCATCCTCGGCATCAACGGCGAGCTCGTCGCCGTGGCCGTGATGGCGGCCGGATTCTTCCTCGTCCTCATCCTGCCCTTCCTCGACAACCGCCCCGCGGAGAGAAAGGGCCGGATTATCACGGGGGTGGTCTACGCCACCTTTGCCTACACGATCGCGATGACGATATGGAGCCTGCTATGAAGACGCGCCGCTCGGTCCTCCGGCCGGCCCTCCTGGTCTTCCTCCTCGCGGCCGGCGTCGTCTCCGGGGTGGCCGGGGCCGTTCAGGATGTCCCGAAGCCGCCCGCCGCGAAGCCGGCCGTCGAAGCCGCCGCGCCCAAGGAGATCCATCCGACCTTCCTGACGCCCCGCGAAAAGAACGGGGCCTACGTCTTCGTGGGCTGGATCTGGCTCAGCATCGGCGTCCTTCTCTACGTCCTGAGGCTCAAGGTCAAAGAGGCCGACCGGGTCTTTCTCGCCGGCTTCTATGAGGATCAGGAGGGCGGGAAGGAGCCGGCGAAGCACGCATGACCGAGACCCCGAAGAAGATCGACGCCCACCTCACCTGGGTCCCCTTTTACTGCAAACACTGCTCCACCTGCGTCAACATCTGCCCCGTCAAGAACCTCGAATTCAAGGACGACGAGATGGTTTCCCTCGGGAAATGCACTCAGTGCGAGCTCTGCCAGAAATATTGCCCGGACTTCGCCATCGAGGTCGAGCCCAGGGCCAAGAAGGAGCCGAAAGAGGCGAAGGACTCGAAGGACGCCGAATGAAACAACTCGTCTTCGGCAATGAGGCCGTGGCCCTTGGGGCCCTCCGGGCCGGGATGACCTTCTTCGCGGCCTACCCGATCACGCCCGCCTCGGAGATCATGCACGTCCTGGCGGAGCGCGAGCATGAGATCGCCTTCGTCCACGCCGAGGACGAGATCGCCTCCATCCACATGGCCATCGGCGCCAGCCTGGCCGGCCGGAAGTCCATGACTAGCACGTCCGGGCCCGGCTTCTCCCTGAAGCAGGAAGGCATCGGGCTGGCCCACATGATGGAGGTCCCCCTCGTCGTCGTCGACGTCCAGAGGGTCGGGCCGAGCACGGGCATGCCGACCCTGCCGTCCCAGGGCGACATCCTCCAGACGGTCCACGGCAGCCACGGCGATTACACCTCGATCGTCCTCTATCCGTTCTCGGTCGCGGAGTGCTACCGCTACACGGTCGAGGCCTTCAATGCCGCCGAGGACTCGCTGAGCCCCGTCGTGCTTCTGCTCGACGGATTCCTGGCTCAACTCTCGGAGACCGTCGACCTGGACGCCATCGCCGTCAGCCCCAAGCCCCGGACCCTGCTGCCGCTCGGACAGGGGCAAAGGCATTTCACCGGGCTTCTGGCCAAGGACGGGACGCCGCGCACTAAGAGCCCGGGCTATTACCGGGAATGGCACGCCCGCGTCAAGGCCAAGATGCTCGCGGCGGCGAAGAACTACCGATTCTCGGAGTTCATCAGGAACGAGCGGGCCGAGACTCTGCTCATTGCCTACGGGATCGCGGCCAGGGTCATCCTGCCCCTCCAGGACGAATATTCGATCTTCCGGCCGGTGACCATCTTTCCCCTCCTCGCCGACGAGCTGCGGGCCGCGGCCGCCGGGCACAAGCGGGTCGTCGTCGTTGAGATGAACGACGGCCAGTACCGGGGCGAGGTTCAGAAGGTCCTGCTGAGGGAGGTCCTGGGCATCCCCGTCCTGGGCGGCGCGATCAGTCTCAGCGAGATCCGGGAGCAGCTCCATGACCTATAAGGATTACGTCAAGTGGCACCGGATGCCCACGACCTGGTGCCCGGGGTGCGCCATCGGGACCGTATTCAAGCAGTTGACCTTCGTCCTGGCCGATCTGGCCATCCCGCGGGAGGAGCTCGTCGTCGTCTCCGGCATCGGCTGCAGCGGCCGGGCCGCCGGCTACTTCAACGTCGACAGCATCCACGCGACGCATGGGCGGGCCATCGCCGTGGCCGAGGGCGTCAAGCGGGCCAACGACAGGCTCAAGGTCATCGTCTTCAGCGGCGACGGAGACCTGGCGGGCATCGGCGGCAACCACCTCCTTCATTCCTCGCGGCGCGACGTCGACCTGACGGTCGTCTGCATCAACAACGCGATTTACGGCATGACGGGCGGCCAGCTGGCGCCGACGACGCCCAAGGGGACGAAGACGCTGACCTCGCCCTTCGGCAGCGCCTACCAGCCCGTGAACATCCAAGGGATCGTCACCGCCAACCGGCGCCATTGGTACGCCCGCGGGTCCGCCTACCAGATCCTCCACCTCCAGAAGCTCCTCCGCGAGGCCATCGAGTGGAAGGGCTTCTCGTTCGTCGAGGTCATGTCATTCTGCGTCGAGAACCTCGGCCGGCGCCTCGGCTATCAAAACGGCTATGAGATGCTCTTCAAGGTCAAGCAGGACTACAAGACCGTCGGCAAGCCCGAGGGCCCGCTCAAGGAGAACGAGCTAGGAGTCATGAAAGATGACGGTCAGGCCAGCTAAACCCGAGGACTCCTCCGAGATCGGCCGGCTCATGGGCCTGCTGATCGACGAGGTCTACGCCAACGAATCCGAGGAGGCCCGCCGGGCCATGAGGGCCAATTTCACCGAGGCCGCCCTCAAGGAGCTCAGCGAGGACGAGCACGCCTTGCTTTATGTCGTCGAGATCGACGGCCGCGTCGTGACCTTCCTGTTCGGCTGGCTGTTCCACTATGTCCTGACGGTTTACTGGATGTACACTCTGGAGGAGTTCCGGGGCGCCGGAAACATCCGGGCCCTGTTCGAGCGCCTCGAGCAGGACCTGCGGGCCAAGGACTGCTACAAGATCGAGATGTACGCCTACGCCGGGCTCCAGGAGTTTCTCGACCTCGGCCTCAAACTCGGCTTCGAGAAGGGTGTCCTCATCGAGAAGAGCCTGTTCGGATTCAAGTTCCAGAAGCTCGTGAAATACATCGGCGAGCGGGTCCCGGCCAAACTGGAAAAGAAGATCAAAATCATCGGCGAGGCCGGCCAGGGTATCAAGCTCCTGTCCCACACTTTGGCCCAGATCCTGGCGCAGCTCGGCAACGAGGTCTCCCTCAGCGTCAATTACGACGCCTCCGTCCGCGGCGGCAACATCAGCGCCGATCTGATCTACTCCGACCTCGCCATCCAGAACCCCCTTATCGACGAGGCCGACATCCTGATCAAGTTCACGCGGAAGAGGGAGTGGTTCCCGGCCAAGGCCCTGATCATCGACGAGGGCTTCTGCGAGGAGAGCGCCGTGTCGTGCAGCATCAAGAGCAGCCACGGTACGCTCTACGGCTTCGAGGACGTCGCCGTCACCGTGTTCGGGAACAAGGTCTTCATCAACATGATCGCCCTGGGCCGGATCCTGAGGTACATCGGGGTCAGCATCCTCCTCCTCGACTTCAAGGGCCTCCTGCCGCAGCGGTCCCAGCAGAAGAATTTCGAGGCCGTCAAGTACGGCTTCAACTTCCACGACGATATTTGAGCCTCCGGCCTGAGCTTCCTTGTCCTAAAACCGGCCTCCCCCCCTTGCAGGGAAGACGTCTTCCCCGGCCGCACCGGAAATGCCGGCGGCTTCACCGGGGGTAGGCGTCGAGGTCGAGGTCCGGCGCGGCTGCCGACTGGCGGGTGAATTTCCTGAGGGCCAAGGCGGCGACCATGGCGGCGTTGTCGGTGCAGAGCTTCGGCGAGGGGATGAAGGCAGCCAGGTCCGCTTCCCGGGCGAACTCCTGGAACCGGGTCCGGAGACGTGTGTTCCGGGCGACTCCGCCGCAGAGGATGAGCGCGCGCGGCCGCGTCTCGTCGACGGCCTGACGGACGTTGTCCAGGAGCGACCGGGCCACGATCTCCTCGAAGCTCGCCAGGAAACCGGCCAGCGCCGGGCCGCTTTTCGAGATCCCGTTTTCCCGGATGAGCCTGAGGGCGGCGGTCTTGAGCCCGCTGAAGCTGAAGTCGAGGCTCCGGTCCTTGGTCCGGGGGACGGCGAAGGGGAATTTCTTCGGGTCGCCGCCGCGGGCCAGCCGCTCGATGACGGGGCCTCCCGGATATCCGAGGTCGAGGAACTTGGCCACCTTGTCCAGGGCTTCGCCGGCCGCGTCGTCGCGGGTCCGGCCCAGGACCTGCAAAGAGAGAGGACCGTCCATAAAATAAAGGGACGTATGGCCGCCGGAAACGAGAAGGCCGAGGGCGGGGAACGGGATCCCGGGATTCTCAAGGAAGGCCGCCTCGAGGTGGGCCGCGAGGTGGTCGACGCCGACGAGGGGCTTCTTGAAATAATAGGCGAGGCTCTTGGCGAAGGACAGGCCGACGAGGAGCGAACCGATGAGGCCCGGGCCCTGGGTCACGGCGTAGAGATCGATCTTTTCGAGCCCGACGCCGGCCCGCGACAGGCTCTCACCGACGATGGCGTCGATCGTCCTGATGTGCTGGCGGGAGGCGAGCTCGGGAACGACGCCGCCGTAGGGCGCATGGATCTCGTCCTGGGACAGGACGATATTGCTCAGGATCTCGGGCGCAGGGAGCGGGGTCTCCCGAGCGGCTGGCGCAGTCTCGCTCGCACGGAGGACGGCCGCCGACGTCTCATCGCACGATGTTTCTATGGCCAGAACGAACATTCCGGTCCGCCTGCGGCCTATGATACCAGAAAACGTCGGCTCCCGCATTCGGTCTCCTTTTAACAAAATCTTGACGGAACTTTGACGATTCGTTGACAACTTGCGGCTGAAATTCCCCCATGATGACCTTAGGAACGTCGAGAGGCGGGTGCCATGAAAAAAACGATCATCGCGACCGTCATATGGGGTCTCGTCCTCGGAGGGGCCGTCCCTCTGCTCCAAGCCAAGGAAAACCCTGTCAGCATCTTCCTGAATCTCGGCGGGGTTTGGAACGTCTGGATCACGCCGCAATACCTGACTCTCGGACTCCAGGTCGATGTCCGTTTCGGTAAACTGTTGATGTTATCCCCCGAACTCAACGTCTGGTTCGAAAATTTCCACTCTGGCGGCTATCATCTGGTCCCCGGGGCCGTGCTCAACCTCAGGCTCGGCCGTTTCTTCCTTGGCGGAGGGCTTGCCGCCGAGCGGATAGGAGGGGGGTGGTCCGGCGGCTCATCCGGAATCCATCCCAAGTTCAACATCGGCTACCGGACGCGGCATTTCAAACTGATCGCGGCCGCCGTTCCTGAATCGGGATTTTTTTACGGAGTGATGACCGCTGGTCTCGGATTCTAGGGTCACCCTGTGATCGGTCCAAATTTATAGGGCGGACGGAAGAGGCCATGTTCGGTGATGATCCCCGTGATGTATCGCGCGGGGGTGACGTCGAAAGCCGGGTTGCGGACCTCGACGCCGGGAACCGTGATCAGGCGCCCGCCGACTTCGCGGACTTCTTCGGGATTCCGCTCCTCGATCTGGATCCCGCTCCCGTCCTCGAGCTCGGTATCGATCGTGCTCATGGGGGCGGCGACGTAGAACGGCACTCCGTTCTCCTTCGCCAGCACGGCCACGCTGTACGTCCCGATCTTGTTGGCCGTGTCGCCGTTGCGGGCGATCCTATCCGCCCCGACGATAGCCAGCGAGACCTCCCCTTTCCGCATGAGCCACCCGGCCATGTTGTCCGTGATCAGGACGGCGGGGATCCCGTCCCTCGCGAGCTCCCAGACGGTCAGACGCGCGCCCTGGAGGAAAGGCCGAGTCTCGTCCGCGAACACCCGGACCTTTTTCCCCTGTTCGGTGGCGGCCCGGACGACGCCGAGCGCCGTGCCGTAGGCGGCCGTGGCCAGCGCGCCCGCGTTGCAGTGGGTCAGGACCGCCGCACCATCGCTGATGAGGTCGCGGCCATGGACGCCGATCATCCGGTTCGTCTCCGCGTCCTCGCGCTCGATCGCCTGGGCTTCGGCAAGGAGGGCCTTCTGGAGGGCCCGGAGCCCCAGGCCACGGCCCCTTTCGTAGGCCGCCCGCATCCTCTCCAGGGCCCAGAAAAGGTTCCGGGCCGTGGGCCGCGTCCGCTCGAGCCTCCGGCAGATCCTGTCGAAATCCCGTTCGAGGGACCGTCCGGTGCCGGTCCGCACGGACATGAGCCCGAGGGCGAGGCCGTAGGCCGCCGCGATCCCGATGGCCGGCGCCCCCCGGATGACCATCTTCTCTATGGCCTGGGCCACCTGGATGTAGGTCTGGCAGCGGATGTAGATCTCCTGGCCCGGGAGCTTTCTCTGGTCGATCATGATCACGGAGCGGTTGCGCCAGGCGATGGTCGGCAGCATGCGTCACTTCCCGTGTTTCTTCGTGACGGCCCGGATGACCGCCTTCTGGACCTCCGCGTCCGTGAGAAGATGGATGCCGAGGGCGGCCAGTTCCGCCCCGAGGTTCTCCAGGGCCGCCCAGAAATGAGCGCTCTCCTTGGCGGGCTTGATGTCTTCTCCGGCTTGGTCCGCCCGCGCTTCGAACTCGGCCGCGATCGTCCGGTAATCGCCGGCGGCGAGCTCCTTCTTGAAGAGCGCCTTGAGGAAAGCGTCCTCGAGGCCGCAGACCGGGTAGAGGGCGGGAAAGGCCGCCCGCAGGGTCTTCATGTCCCGGTCCGAGACCTCGTCCGCGTAAGCCCGGCTCAGGGCATCGTGCGTCGCGAAGAAGTGAAGGATGAACGCGTCCGGCTTCGTCCGGACCGCCTCCGGGTCGAGCCAGACCTGCCAGGAGAAGATCCTCTCCCGGTAATCGAAGACGCGACGGACGGCCCAGACGCAAGAGGAATAGAGGATGGGCAAAAAGAGATACGTCTTGCCCGGCAGGAATTCGTTGAGGATCTCCACCCCGCGGGCCAGGGCGCTTTCGATGTCCTTCTTGCTCATCGTCTCGAAATGGACGGCCTTCCTCCAATTATCACAATCGCTCGAAAAAGGAAAGACCGGAGACTGACTATTCCGCCGGCCGCGCTTATGCGGTTTAGCGCAAACCGCATTCTGGAGTGGAAGCCATCCCCGAGGCCCTATTTAACTTCAAGGATGGCCAGGAAGGCCTCCTGGGGGATGTCGACCTTTCCGACCCGGCGCATCCGCTTCTTCCCGGCCTTCTGCTTCTCGAGGACCTTCATCTTCCGGGTGTAGTCGCCGCCATAGAGCTTGGCCAGAACGTCCTTGCGGAAGGCCTTGATGGTCTCGCGGGCGATGATCCGGTTCCCGATCGCGGCCTGGAGGGCGACCTCGTACTGCTGGCGCGGGATGAATTTTCTCATCCGCTCGACCAGGGCCCGGCCCACGGTGTAGGCCCTGTCCTTGTGGACGATGAGCGACAGGGCGTCCACTTCTTCGCCGTTGATGAGGATGTCGAGCTTGACCAGCGGCTCCTCCCGGTATCCCTTGAACTCGTAGTCCATGGAGGCGTAGCCTTGGGTCGCGGACTTGAGCTGGTTGTAGAAATCGAAGACGACCTCGTTCAGGGGGAGCTCGTAGGCGAGGAGGACGCGCTGGGTCGTGATGTATTCGAGCTTTTTCTGGACGCCCCGGCGGTTCTGGAGGAGGTCCAGGGCCGCGCCCAAGTACCGGTCCGGGGTCAGGATCATGGCCTCGATGACCGGTTCCTCGATCTTGAAAATCTTGGACGCTTCGGGGAGCTGCGACGGATTGTGGATCTCCCGGATTTCCCCCGCGCTCGTCGTCACCCGGTAGGCCACACTGGGGGCCGTCGTGATCAGGCTGAGGTTGAACTCGCGCTCCAGGCGCTCCTGGACGATCTCCCGGTGGAGGAGGCCCAGGAAGCCGGCCCGGAAGCCGAGCCCCAGGGCAGGCGAGTTCTCCGGCTCGTAATGGAACGAGGCATCGTTGAGCCTCAGCTTCTCCAGGGCGTCCCGCAGGTCCTCGATGCGGCTCTCGCCGGCCGGGAACATCCCGCAGAAGACCATGGGCTTGGACTCCTTGAAGCCGGCGAGCGGCCTTTCGGCCGGCCGGTTCCTGAGAGTGATCGTGTCGCCGATCCGGGCGTTCCGGAGCTTCTTGATCCCGGCGATGACATAGCCGACCTCGCCGGTCCGGATCCGGTCGGACCTGACGGGCTTGGGCGTGAGGTAGCCGACCTCTTCGACCTCATGCTCGGCGCCGGAGGCCATCAGGACGACCTTGTCCCCGGTCCTGATCTCCCCGTCCACGACCCGAACGAGGACGACGACGCCGCGATACGAGTCGAACCAGGAGTCGAAGAGGAGCGCTTTGAGCGGACCGCCGGGGTCGCCTTTGGGCGGCGGGATGCGCCTGACGATGGCTTCGAAGATGTCCCCGACGCCCGTCCCTTTCTTGGCGCTCACCGGCAGAGCTTCGGCGCCGCTGATCCCGATGATATGCTCCATCTGCTCGACCGTCTGGGCGAAGTCCGACTGGGGAAGGTCCATCTTGTTGACGACCGGGATGAGGGTCAAGTCATTCTGGAGGGCCAGGTAGGCGTTGGCCAGGGTCTGGGCCTCGACGCCCTGGGAGGCGTCGATGACGAGGAGCGCCCCCTCGCAGGCCGCCAGGCTTCGTGAGACCTCGTAGGAGAAGTCCACGTGGCCGGGGGTGTCGATCAGGTTCAGGATGTACTCCTCGCCCGAACGGCTCTTGTACACGAGCCGGACCGTCTGGGCCTTGATCGTGATCCCGCGCTCCCGCTCGAGGTCCATGGTATCAAGGACCTGCTCCTTGAGCTCCCGGGCCGAGAGGGCGCCGGTCAACTCGATGAACCGGTCGGCCAGGGTGGACTTGCCATGGTCCACGTGGGCGATGATAGAGAAGTTCCTGATCTCGTTCATGGAAACATTTATAATCGCAGAATTCGCTCGGCCCGTCAAACCTAGACGGTCCCAAACTTGACTTTTCAGGGGTAACGGGGTAACTTTGAGGAGAGTTTTTGTGTCTCGAAACGGGCGTCCGTCGAGAACAAGTCCTCAAGGAGGTTCATATGCTAGGATCCATCGGAGCGCCCGAACTGCTCCTGATTCTGCTCATCGTGATCATCATCTTCGGCGCCAAGAAGCTGCCCGACCTCGGCAAGTCCATCGGGGAAGGCATCAGGAATTTCAAGAAATCCATGAACGAAGGCAAGGAGGACGAGAAGGACAACACCCCCAAGAATCCCCAGCCCCCCGCGAACTGATCCGTCCCCGCCCACTGACGTCCGGAAACTTTTCTCCGTCCGGATAACACCTTGCCCGCAAAAAAAGCCGCCTGTTACGCGGGCTTCGACCTCGGTGGCACCCAGCTAAAGTATGGGGCCATCGACGCTGGCGGCCGCCTCGTCCTCAAAGGGAAGATCCCGAGCCCCGGCTCCATGAAGGACCTCCTGGCGGCCATCGAGGGGATCTGGGGACGCCTCAAGGCCGACTGTCCCGGCCCGATCAGGGCCTGCGGCTTCGGTTTCGCCGGGTTCTTCAGCCTGAAGGACCAGAAGATCCTCCATTCCCCCAACTACCCGAGCCTCGACAACTTCGATCTCGTCCCCGCCCTCCGGAAGTTCATCGGCGTCCCGTTCCAGATCGACAACGACGCCAACATGGCCGCCTACGGGGAATACAGGCACGGGGCCGGCCGGGGGACGCAGAGCCTCGTCCTCCTCACCGTGGGGACGGGGATCGGTTCCGGGATCATCCTCGAAGGCGAGCTCTGGCAGGGGAAATGCGGCTTCGCCGGGGAGCTCGGTCACATCACGGTGAACCCGGAAGGCGACCTCTGCAAATGCGGCCATCGGGGCTGTCTGGAGACCGAAGCGTCGGCCCTCAAGATTGTCAGGGACTACCAGGCTCTGACCGGGACGAGCAGCCCGGTGACCTCGCGTGACGTCTATCTCCTGGCCAAGAAGGGAGACAAGGCCGCCCTCGAAAGCTTTGCCCGGTGCGCGTATTACCTCGGGATCGGGCTGGGCATCGTCATCAACTTCCTCAACCCCGAAAAGATCCTCGTCGGGGGAGGGGTCGTTTCGGCCGGCAGATACCTGCTTGCGCCAGCCATCATGGAGGCCCGGCGTAGGTCCCACCGCGTCTCGTTCGCCTGCTGCCATATCGAAAAGGCCGTTCTGGGCAACGACGCAGGGCTGATCGGCGCCGCCGCCTGGGCCGGGGCCCGCGGCGCGGCATGAGGCCCGGGCGCCCGCCTGGGCGGGGCTTTTCCAGGCAGGGATGGAACCATCCTCCTCCCCCCAAAGTTGAAATGTTTTGACAACCCGCGGCGAAAAAACTATAAATTGAGGCGGGAGAGCCGATAAAGGAGACCGCTTTGACCAGGAAAATATGCACCTCTATCACAGTCGCTCTGGCCGCGATTGTCCTCGTCCTGCCGTCCCATGCCGGCCGCCGGTCGGGCACGCTCAAGGGCAAGATCATCGACCATCAGGGCTTTCCCCTCTCCGGGGCCTACATTTACGTGTCCTCCCCATCCCTGGTCGGTGTCCAGAACTTCATCACGTCCGATTCCGGTCAGTACGGTCTCTTCGAGCTTTCCCCCGGGACCTACAGGATCCTGGCCGAAATGCCGGGGTTCAAGACGGTCACCATCGAGGGGATCGTCCTCGCGCCCGGCGGGACCGTCACGACGGATTTCAAAATGGAGCCCACCGAGATCGAAGAGGAGAAGGTCAACCGCAACCCCCCGGCCGGCCTCGACAAGGGGTCGCCCCGGCTGGCGGCCGTCCTGGACAGGGACCTCCTCACCCGCATCCCTCTGCCTCGTGATTTTTCGGCCGTCCTGGGACTCGTCCCGGGCCTGGTTTATGAAAGTGTCGACCCCGGCGCCTATTTCTCCGTCCACGGGGCCCCGGACACGGCCAATGTGTTCGAGGATGACGGGGTCAACGTGACGGACCCAGTGTCCCGGACGCTCCTCGCCCGGATCAACGTGGACGTCGTCGACCAAGCCGTCATCGAGACGGCGGCCCTTCCGGTCGACCGCGGGCCGAACCAGGGGGCTTACATCAACGTCGTCCGCAGGGCCGGCGGGAACACTTTCGACGGAGGCCTCTCTTTCACGTTCACGGGCTGGTACCTCACGAAATCTCTCTGGGCCGGCCAGGATATCGGCGCGGGGAGCGTGGCCGCGCCCGTCGCCGACACGACCAATCTCGACCTGTCCCTGACGGAAGGGGGGCCCGTGCTCCAGGACATCGGCTGGTTCTTCACCAATCTCCGCCTCAAGTCCATGTCGGCGTCGAGCCCGATCATCAACTGGAAGGACCCCCTCGGCGCCACCCACCTTCCCTACGATTGGAGCGATACGAACCTCTCCTGGACCTTCAAGCTCTCGGCCCACGTCACCCCGAAATTCAGGGGGACATTCGACACGGACCTTTCGTTCATCCATGAACCCTACTATGAGCCCGACATCGCCTGGAACAGGCCGGGCGAATCCACTCCGAGCCTCTCCCGCCAGCCCTCGTTCATGTTGAAGGCGGGATTGGTCTACACGGTGGACCAAAGGACGTCCGTCGACTTTTCCCTCGGCTACATGACCAGGCGGCAGACCATCCTTTTGAACCCGGCCACGGCCGACAGTCCGGAATATTTCGACAGCGGGACCGGATACACCTGGGGAAGCGGGCCTGATAATGACCGTGAGAAGCGGAAGCGCTTCGGGGTCCATGCGAACATCACCCGGCTGGTGGACAAAGCCCTCGGCTTCGGCCATGAGCTCGCGGCCGGCTTCGAATACGAAAGCTCGACGGGGCAGTCGTCGGTCTGGAAGCCCGATGACCTGATCATGGATTATCTCAACGGCAGCCCTTACGCCTTCGGCCAAACCGTGTCCCCGGTCTCGGGGAACACGGTCGGGACCGGCTGGATCGGCTTCTCGGCCATCCCGGCCGCGGAGGGGGATCTGGTCACCACGAGGCAACTCACACATCTCGGCTTTTTCGCCCAGGACGCGATGAACTTCGGCAGCCGCATCGTCTTTTCCCTCGGTCTCCGTTTCGACCGGTCGGACGCCCAGTTCCTCGCGTTCAACAAGGGCATCGTCGGGAACGCCGTCGCCGTCGACGTGGGAACGAACCTCATCGATCCCGTTTACGGGTTCAACCCTTTCGGCACGCTCACTTTTACAGAGTGGGATAACGTGATCACATGGAATTCCCTGTCCCCGCGGGCCGGCCTGAGCTTCGACCTCTTCGGCACGGGGAAGACCCTTCTCAAAGGCTCCTTCTCGAGGCTTCCCGAAGAGCTCGGCCTGGGCTATTCCGTGGATCTTGACCCCGTCCCCGCCACGAGGGTCCACAATTTCACCTGGTATGACGAGAACGGCAACGGCATCGTCGACGCGAACGATACGTTTGTCATGTTTCCCGAGAATTACGGCATCTACAACACCGCATCATACCAGGCCAGGGTCGATCCCAGCCTCTCTGCGCCGATGATCAACGAATGGACCGCAGGCTTCGAGCAGGAGCTCACCCACGATTTTTCGCTCGCCGCCCGCTACATTTCCCGTTCCGAGAAGGGCATCATCGCCGATGTCATGTACGACCCCAACACCGGGACGCCCTGGTACTCCGCCCAGGGCTCCCCGGCGGGCTGGTGGGTCCCCTTCACGACGACGGTCCCTGCGGCGGGCCCCTATCCCGATACGAACGTGACCGTGTACTTCCGCTCGGACTCGGCCCCCGCCGTGGCCGACAGGATCCAGAAAGTCCCCGAGCTCAACCGGGAATACCGGGGCCTCGAGCTTTCCCTCCGGAAACGGATGTCCCATAACTGGCAGTTCTACGGGTCGGTCGTCTGGAGCCGGTCGACCGGGACCGCCGGGCCGGCCTCGCTCCTGAGCGCGGGGATATCCACGCCTCTCCTGACCCCGAATTCCTTCGTCAACGTCACGTCGGACTCGAGGACCAGCTACGACCAGCCCCTGGCCATCCGGCTCATGGGGACGTTGCGCTTCAAGTACGACATCTACCTCAGCGCCTACTACAGGTTCACGAGCGGGATGCCCTGGGCCCGGACGATCACGATCGTCCCGCCCGCCGGATGGGCCGCCGAACACAACGTCGACACGACGCCGGTGACCGTGTTCCTGGAGAGCCCCGGGACGCGGCGGTATAACAGCTGGCAGACGACCGATCTCCGGCTGGCGAAGGAGTTCATGCGCGGCGGCCGGGCGCACTGGTCGATTTACGTCGACATCCTGAACGTGTTCGGCAACAAGTACAGCATCATCGATAACAACGACGGTTACTGGTACCCGAACGGAGAAGGAGCGAGCTCCGGGACCCACCTCCTGAGCGGCACCTACGGCAAGGCCATCTTCCTGAGCGGGACGCGGACCGCCATGTTCAGCGTCCGCCTAGGGTTCTAGCCGGAACTCGAGGACCTTCTTCAGCTCTTCGTCGCCCGCGCGGCTTCTGACCGAAACATGGAGGGCGAGCCTCTGGCCCCGGAGCCGGCCGGACTCTTCGTCCAGGTCGAGGGGGACCTCCACACGGTAGCTCTTGCCGCTTTTCGCCTTGAGCTCGTCCTCGCCAAGGTCCAGGGCGTACAGGCCATGGTGCTCCCAAACGCGGCGCCCTGATCCGTCCCGGACCTCGACCCGGACGTCGAGAACGGTCTTCAACCGCGCGTCCTTGAAGTCGAACCAGATCCCCGCGTAGGGGACGTCGATGACGGCCCGTCTTCCGGACGCCGGATCTTTCGTCCGGCCCTTGGCGATCTCCACGCTGTAATCGAAGAACTTCTTGTCCTGTTCGAAGGTCTTCTGGAAACGGCCCTGGGCGATGTTGAGGGCCTGGAGGTGCTCGAGGTTGATGGCCGTGAGGATGAATTGGCCCTGGCAGTGCTCGTCGATGAAGATCACGGGGAAGCCCCCGTAGTACCAAACCTCCCGGCAATAGCCCGACCCGTCCACGGGGTACGTCTGGCGCTCCGAGGGCGGGCCGAAAAGGATGAAGATCCGCCCCCGGTCCGTAAGGTAACCGGGCCTTCCCTCACCGCGGAAAAGATTTTCGGCGTTCCGGACCCGGTCGTAATATTCCATCTTGAATGCGTTGTTCTCGGAGTCGGGGTCGGGGTTCCGCCGCTCCCAGAAATCGTTGATGAACTGGCCCTTTTCGGAGTCGGGGAGCTCGAGGAAGATCTTTCGTTCCTCGCGGGTCATGATGTACTGGACCTTGGACAGAAAATCGGCGTAGGCCGGGCTGAGCTGGCGCTCCAGGCGATAGAGGCGGCAGGCGGAGGCCGCGGCCAGGAGAAGGAAAAGGAGAAGAGCCCAGAGGGCGGTTCCGGCCCGGGTTTTTCCCCGTCCGCCCGGGACGGCCGACGGGCCCATCATCACGACCATCACTCTCCTCCCGGCCATTAAAGTAGTCTCAAGGGGAGGATAAATCAAGGCCGGGGGCGCCTTTCAAACTGCGGCCAGCGTCTTCTTGACGCCCTCGAACTCAGCCGGCGAGGAATCCCCCTTGAGGTAGGCGAAAGCGATCTTGTTGTGAAGGAGGGGGTCGGTGCCATCCGTCACGACGCCCTGACGCGACAGCGCCTCCCATTCCCCGGTCCCCGGGATCGGCGAGAAGAAAGCGACCCGGGCTGTCGCGCCGAGGCCGCGGACGTAGCGGATGCTGTCCTCGACGCTCGCGGAGTCCTGGCCGGGAAGTCCCATGATCAGGTAAACGCTGATATCCCGCCGTGCGTAACCCGCCTCCTCCAGCGCGGCCAGCGCCTTCGGCAAGTCGTCGGGCGAGGTCTTCGGTGACTTTTCGCGGACCAGGGATTCGTCGGAGGACTCCAGGCTGAGGTAGAGCGACGTCATGCCCGAGGCGCGGAAGAGGCGCGCCAACCGGCCGTCGATCTCCCGGATGTGGAGGCCGTTCGGGGCGTGCAGCCGGATCGGGAGCGCCAAGGCCGCGATCCTCTCAAGCAGGGGCACGATATGCCTATCCCTGTTGAGGAGCAGGGCATCATCATAAAAGGCGAAGTGCGCCGTCCCGAAGCGGGCGTGATACGACTCGACCTCGGCGGCGACGGAGGCGGGAGGCCTCTGTTCGAAGCCGTCGGCCAGCAGGCGGCTCGCGCAGAAGGTGCAGCGGAACGGGCATCCCCGCGAGGTCAGGATGGGAAGCCAGGTCTTGTCTCTGATCAGGTCGAACGACGGGAGCGGCAGGGAATCGAGCCCGGAGAATTCGGGGGACGGCGGGACTCCGTCGCCGAGCACGTCCCGGAGGACGGAGAACAGCGTTCCTTCTCCCGGACCGGAGACCACGACATCCGCCCCCGAATGGGCTCTCGCGTGCTCCGGGCAGAGCGTGGCGTAAGTCCCTCCGAGGATGACGGGCACGGCCCCGAACCGGCGCCTGACCAGGTCCACGGCGGCCTGGACGCCCGGATACCAGTAGGTCATCGCGCACGTCAGGAGGACGGCGTCCGGCCGGGGGGTCGCGGCGAGGGCCTCTTCGAAAAGGCCGACCGGGATCCCGTAGCGGGAAAAGCGGCGCGGCACCGCCCCGAGCAGGGCGGGCTTCGGGACCTCCTCCTTGGGAAAAGGGCCGCGGCCGTCCGGTTTCATCTTCGCCGGGCTTCCGAGCCCCGGGTGGAACCTGTCCTGGCAATCGATGAAGGACAGCCGGAAGGACCCGTGCCTCTCGAGGAGGGCGGCGATCGAGAGGAGCCCGAGCGGCTTCAGCCAGAAATCGTAGGCCGTGAAATCGTAGATCCAGGGGTTGATGAGGAGGACGCTCTTGGAAGGGGCCATGTTCTCACGGCAGGCCCGCCCTCGGCCCGGGCCGTCCCAAAAAAAATATGGTGCGGAAGGTGGGACTCGAACCCACAAGGCCTTGCGGCCATAAACTCCTGAGGCTTACGCGTCTGCCAATTCCGCCACTTCCGCACGCAGAGGCCCGAGGCCTCGACTCTCAGGGGGGTCTATTATAACGATTCCGCCGCCGGGTGTAAAGACGCCGGAGCCCGTGGCTTTCCCGCAGACGCCGTGGATGTTGACTTGACAAACCGCCTCCCGCCACTTATTGTTATGGCGTTGATGATGACCTTCATCAATCGCCCTCAGCATCGTCACAGACTTCCCGAAAACCCTGTTTAGGAGGATCCATGAAGCTTTCCGGACGCTCGGACCTCGAGACGCTCACCAAGTTCAAGGGCCGCGACGACCTCGTCACCTCGTTTTACCTGGATACGGACAAGGGTCGGCTGAACCGGAAGGAGATCCAGTTGTCTCTGAAAAACCTCCTCACCGCGGCGAGGCTCCAGGTCGAGTCGATGGACGCCTCCAAGGAAAAAAAAGAGTCCCTCGGCCGGGACCTGGACCTCATCGCGGAGCACTGTTCCCAGCACCTGGCGGCCATGAACGCCTCCGGCCTGGCCATCTTCTCCTGCAGCCGCCAGAAATTCTGGCTGCCCCTGGAGCTCCCTCACGGACCGCGGAACCGGATTGTCATCGACACGACCTTCTACGTCCGGCCGCTCGACGCCATCCTCGACAGGTACAGCCGGATCTGCGTCCTCCTTCTCGGCCGCCGGGAGGCGAAATGGAGCGAGATCGTGATGGGGGAGATCCGGCCGATCGAGCACATCTCGAGCGACGTCCCCGGCAAGGTCAAGGAAGGGGGCTTCGAGGGGACGTCGGCCAAGCGCATCGAGCGGCACATCGACGCCCGCCTCCACGAGCATTTCAAGAAAGCGGCCCAAGTGACGTTCGACCTGTTCAAAAAGCACAGCTTCGATTGGCTTTTCGTGGGATATGAGGACAACCATCACGTCGGCTTTGAATCGCTTCTCCACAGCTACCTCAAGGAGAAGATCAAGGGCCGGATGAGGTCCCGGCCGGGCGATCCTCCCGCCAAGGTCCTGAGAGAAGCCCTGGAGCTCGAGGGCCAGATCAAGAAGGCCGAGGAGGAGGCGACCGTCCAGAAACTGATCGCCGAGCTCGAGCGCGGCGGCCGGGCCTGTTCCGGGCTCAGGGATACCCTGGCCCACCTGAACCAGTTCGAGCTCCAGACCCTCGTCGTCACCCATAACTTTTCCAAGCAGGGCCGCATCTGTCCGACCCACAAGTTCCTGTACGTGGACGAACTCAAGTGTCCCGTCTGCGAGAAGAAAACGGACATTCTGGTCGACGTCATCGACGAGGCCATCGAGACGGCCCTCAAGCGGAGCTGCGGAGTGAAACATATCACGCCACCCTCGAGGCTCGACCGTTACGGCCACATCGGGGCGTTCCTGAAATACAAAGTCTGAACCCACCCCGCCATGAAAAAAGGGAAGCGCCGGGACATTGGGGCGGTCCTGCAGAGCGCCCTGCCGTTCCTCTGGCTTCTCACGACGGCCGGAGCCACGCCCCTGCTCCCACGCCCGCCATGGTGGGAGATCCGGCTCGCCCTGAGCGTCCGCGGTGACTACACCGTCAGGAACCTCGAGACGACCTGCGCCGGGGAGTTCGATTTCCGGGCCCTGTGGGAGGGGACGATGGAGCAGGACGGGGATGATTTCCTTCTCTATCACACGAGAACGGACGCCCCGCGCTGGGAGATCCGCGAGAAGGCCGTCCGGCCGGACGCCACCCGAATCCTGACCGAAAAGGAGACCGCCGAGAGACCCCGGCTGCGGGTCCATTACATCATGAGGCAGGACCGGGAGCTCCGGTTCGAATTCGAGGTCGTAGGGATCCCGGTCCCGCTCGATCCCTCCACGGAAAAATTCGACCTCGTCCTGCCGCGCTCGAAGGAGCTTTCCGGCGCTGGGGCCGGCTATGGCGATTCGATCTCGAAGGGAAGCAACATCATCGCGATCGGCGATGACGCGCTGGACCGCGGCCATTTCGAGAGATCATTTTCCTGGGAATGGAAGCGCCAGGGCTGGTCGCCCCGGGAGAAGGGGGCCGTCTTCGTGGCCGCCTCCCATAAAGCCAGCGTCTCCGTCACCCTCATCCGGCATTAATTATCCAGGCCCGTCAAGCGCGGGGGTGGAACTGATCGTAGACCCGGCGCAGCCGCTCGCGGCTGACGTGGGTGTAGATTTGGGTCGTCGTGATCTGGCTGTGCCCGAGCATGAGCTGGACCGACCTCAGGTCCGCCCCGCGCTCGAGGAGATGGGTGGCGAAGGAATGCCGGAGGACGTGAGGGCTGATCCTGGCCGCGAGCCCGGCCGTCCCGGCGTGACGTCGAAGGAGCTTCCAGAACCCCTGCCGCGTGAATTCCTTCCCCCGCCGCGTGAGGAACAGAAACGGGCTCGGTCCGGATTCGAGCCGCGGCCTGACCTCCCGGAGGTAGCGGCCGACGGAGACGCAGGCCTCTCGGCCGAGGGGGACGATCCGCTCTTTCCCTCCCTTCCCGCGGCAGATGAGGAAGCCTTCGTCGAGGTTGACGTCCGCGGGCCTGAGGGTCACAAGCTCCGAGACCCGGAGCCCGGACCCGTAGAGGACCTCGAGCATGGCCCTGTCGCGGAGTCCCCGCGGCTCCTTCTCGTCCGGAGCCCGAAGGAGCTCCTCGACTTCCTTGACCGTCAGGACCTTGGGCAGGGCGAGCCAGGTCGAGGGCGTCGAAAGGTCCGAGGCCGGGTCCTTCTTCAGGAACCCGCTGAGGATGAGGAACTTGAAGAAGGACTTGAGGGCGGAGATGAGCCTGGCCCTGGACCGCGCCGAGAGCCCCGCCCGGCTGGCCTGGTGGACGAACCGGACGACCGCTTCTTCGTCGACCCCGGGCCAGGGGATCTTCTCCTTCTTGACGAAGGCCAGGAATTTCCCGAGGTCCCGGGAGTAGGCCAGGATCGTATTCTGGGCCAGGCCCTTTTCGACGGCGAGGTATTCGAGGAAAAGCCGGAGCGTGTCCCCGGGAGAGGAGGGGGGATTCCTCATGTGAAGAACGGGTTGGAGAGCGCTTCCTGCTCCACCGTCGTCCAGGGGCCATGACCCGGAAGGACCACGGTTTCGCCGGGCAGGGTCAGGATCTTTGTCCGGATGGACTGCTCCAGGTCCCTCCAGGAGCCGCCGGGAAGATCGGTCCGGCCGACCCCGTCGCGGAAAAGAGTGTCTCCGGAAAAATAGACCCCCTCCCCGAGAAAACCGACGCTTCCGGGCGTGTGCCCGGGAGTGTGGATCACCTTCAGGGATACCCGGCCGACCTGGATCGTGTCCCCGTCGACGAGGAGCCGGTCCGGCGGCGGCGAATCCTTGGCCCCGAGGAGCAGACTGAGCTCGATGTGTTCGCCGACCTCGAGCATGGCCGCGTCCGCGGCGTGGAGGTAAAGGGGGACGGAATACTTGTCCTTCATGTCGCGGTTGGCGCCGATGTGGTCCACGTGGCCGTGGGTGTTGAGGATGAGGGCGGGCTTGAGCTCGAGCCCGGCGACGGCCGCGATGATCTTCCCCGGCTCCGCCCCCGGATCGACGATGGCGCAGGCCCGGGATTCTTCGCAATAGACCAGGTAGCAATTGGTTTCGAGGGGCCCGACGACGACGATCTCGTACCTCATTTCCCGAACCCTCGCCTCATGATAAATCGAACCCCCGACCGGAGTCAAGCAAGGAGGGGCGGTCCCCTCCGGAGAGGAATCCTCCTCTTTCATCGGGCCCGGCATTCCGATATAATCCGGAACGTGGACGTGTTCATCACGCGCGAAGCCCTGACCGACGTCAAGGCCTTGGCCGTCCTCCGCCCACAGCCGCCGGCCTGGGGCTTCCTCGTCGGGCACAAAAGAGGGCGCCGTGTCTTCGTGGAAAGGCTCTTCCCCGCCTGCGGCACCCCCATCCCGCCCCCGCCCGAACGGTTCGATGAGCTGGACCGGTTGCTTGGAAGGAAGGTCGTCGGCCTCTTCGCGGTCCGCCCGGGCCCGGCCTTCAAGAGATCGCTCGCCGGGCCGTACTTCTACGGCCGTCTGTTCCTCGACGTTCGACTTTCGAGGAGAGGGCCTATCGTCAGGCCGTTCGTCGTCGACTTCGCCCGGAAGTTTTTCCTGGCGCCGGTCCTTCTGGAGACCGGCCCGAAGGGAGGTCCCCCATGAGCGCTGTCCTGACGCCTGATGAGGAGCGGGTTCTCCTCGACCTGGCCCGCCGGGCCATCGGGCACTATTTCGAGACCGGAGGGCATCTCCAGGCCGCCGTCGAAGACCCGAAGCTCGAAGAGAAGAGGGGCGCGTTCGTCACCCTGAAGGTTGAGGGCGAGCTCCGCGGCTGCGTCGGCTACCCTCTTCCCTACAAGCCGCTGGCCGAAACGGTCGTCGAGATGGCCGTGGCCGCGGCCAGCCAGGATTTCCGGTTCGAGCCGCTGGCCCCGGAAGAGCTGGCCGGGACCCGGATCGAGATCTCGGTCCTCAGCTTGCCCGAGCCGGTCGACGACCCGAAAGAGGTCGAGGTCGGCCGCCACGGGATCGTCGTCTCCAAGGGGTTCAACCGAGGCCTCCTCCTGCCCCAGGTCCCCGTCGAACAGGGATGGGACCGGGAGACGTATCTCCGCCACGGCTGTCTCAAGGCCGGGCTCGGCCCCGACGAGTGGAAGAAAGGCGCGAAGATTGAGGTCTTCACCGCCCAGGTTTTTTCCGAACCCGAATAAGCCCGCCGCTCTTATTTATTCTTGTTCTTGAGCTTCGCCAGTTCGGCCTGGGCGTCGGCCTTCAGCACGTCGTCCTTCGACGTCGTCTTGGGGAGGTCGAGGGCCTTCTGGAACTCCTGGGCGGCCAGGTCGAATTTCTCGAGGGACACGTAGGTTTTCCCGAGCTCCAGGTGGTGGTTGACGAAGTCCGGCTTTAACTCGATGGCCTTCTTCAGGTATTTCTCCGACTCCTGGAAAGACCCCTTCGGGATGGAGCCGTAGATGATGCTTCCGAATAATCACTGGGCGCCCCCGATCTCCGCTATCCGCCGGTGCCACCGCCCGAGGGCGTGGTAGGCCAGGTCGTTGTTGGGGTCGAGCTGGATGGCTTTGTCGATCTGCGCCCGGACCTGCTTGGAACCGTCGATCTGTTCCTTATTGCCGAGGAGCAGGAGCTTCTTGCCCAGGGACGCGGAAACCTGGAAATGCCCCCAGGGGTCATTGGCGTTCGCCGCGACGGCCTTGCTGGCGTATGCGGTAGCGTCCGAGTAGAGCTTCATCTGGCGCTGCTTCACGTCCTTGTCTGTCGCCGGGATGACGTCGGCGATGTCGACGTAAGCCCGCGACGTCTTCCACAGGGCTTCGTAGTTCTGAGGCTCGAGCTTGAGGGCCTCCTGGTAGTGCTCCAGGGCCTTCTGGTCGTCGAACCGGGCATAGGCCTCGTCGCCGGCCTTGAGGTGGTCGGTCGCCGTCTGCCCGTAGCTGATGACGGCCAGGACAGTCAAAAAGGTCAAGAGAATCAGGATTTTTTTCATTTTCCCCTCCTTGCGTTATTTATTACCTTTACCTTTTCCCCAAAAAAACTCAAACTCGCCCCCGGGAGCGTCAGGACGGGCGCCTCCTGGGGCCGTCGGCGACGAGGCCGATGACGAATCCCCCGGCGCTCAAAGCCAGCCCCAGAGGCAGGGACCGAGGCCAGGCCGGGAGGGGAACGGAAAGGGCCCCGGCCTCGGCCAGGAAACAGGCCAGCGCGTACCCTCCCCCGCCGAGGAGGCTGAGGAGTCCCGCCAGGGGAGCCCGCCTTTTCATAAGGATGGCCGCGAGCCCGGGAATGAACAGGCCTTCGGCCATGATCTTCGAGGCCAGGCCCAGCGTCTTCAGGATGTCCTGGAAACGTGTCGCCACCAGGAAGGCCGCGCCGCCGACGAGAAGCGTCGCCGCCCGGCCCAGGGCCACGGGACCGCACGCCCGCGCGGCCCCGCCGTAGCGGAGGAGGTCCTTGGCCAGGGAAAAGGCCCCGGTGTTGATGGCCGCGGCCATGGTGGACAAGATCGCGGCCAAGACCGTGACGAAGATCACTCCGCCCAGGAGGGGACCCGTCTTGAGCGCGATGTATTCGGACACAAGCGGGTTCGCCGGCTTCGCCCCGGGGAAAAGCGGGAGGAAGAGCATCCCGGCGAGGACGATCGCCGAATAGAAAAGGCCCAAAACGACGGCGGCGCCGGCGACACCCCTGCGGGCCACGCCGTCCGTCCGGGCCGCCTGGATCCTCTGCCAGGCGATGGGGGAAATCGTCCAGGCCAGGACGAACGAGAGGGCGATGAGGATGTTCCGGTCCGCATGGGCCAGGAAATCGAAGTAGCCCGTCGTTCCCTGCCGGCTGGCCAAGGCCGTGACTTCACGCCACGAAGAGCGGATCCAGAGCGAGGCCGTGAGCGCGAGCATCCCGGCCGCAAGAAGGAAAAATTGGACGGTATGGGTCCTGACCACGGCCAGGAACCCGCCCGCTCCAAGGTAGGCCAGGACCACGGCCGCAGCCATCGCCAGGCTGGTCAGGTACGACGTCCCGAGAAAGGTCTTCAAAAAATTGCCCGCCGCGACCATCTGCGAGGCCGCGAGGACCGTCATGTACCAGACGATGAGGAACGTCGTTGCCGGACGGGCGGCCGGGCCGTAACGGGCCTCCATGGCATCTGAAACCGTCGAGCCGCCCAGGCTCCGGACAGCCTTCACGAGCGGCAGGAGCAGAAGGAGGGTGACGACGGCGGGCAGCCCGACGACCCAGGCCGCGCTGATCCCCTCCCGGAAGGCCTGGTCGGTCGAAACGAGGAGCGAGGCCGCGCCGACCCAGGCCGCGCAGAGCGAGAACGAGACCCGCGGCGCGCCGAGCTCGCGCGAGGCCAGGAAAAACGCGTCCAGGCCGCGCAGCTTTTTCGGGAAAAGAAGGCCGGCAGCGAGGAGAAGGACAAAGTAGACGAGGACGGCCGCCAGCAGCTCGATCTTCATGCGGGCCCAGTTATAACAAAAAGCCGCTCGCGTAACCAGCCCGCGTTAGGGCGATGCCAAGGCTCCTCCCAGGGCCTCGGAGATGGCCTCCACTCCAGAGCGCGGTTCTTCACGCCCTCCCAAGCCGTTCTTTCTTGAGGTCGCGGACTCGGGGGGATTCCCTCCGGCAGGGAGCGGATTCTGAGGAGCGACCAGCAGAAGTGTGGCGGAGCGGCTCGGAGCCGCACTTCTGGTCAATATCTGAAACGAGTCTTTGCGTATTGCTCCAGGGACTCTCCCTC
>Ga0116137_1000222_pt1 | contig 54197 bp, 41 predicted proteins | sample June2015DPH_20_1_3_FD_88973 | JGI IMG/M metagenome (GOLD analysis project Ga0116137, IMG submission 88973) | Peatland microbial communities from SPRUCE experiment site at the Marcell Experimental Forest, Minnesota, USA - June2015DPH_20_100 | ecosystem: Environmental > Terrestrial > Soil >...
CATCTTGCCTCTCTCCGTCATCCGTCTGCCCTGTAGCCCAGGTCTTTAGACCTGGGGCTTCTAGGGACCAAGGATCTCTTTTCGTTCGTCCGCCCGCCTTCGCTTATGTAGAGGCCGCCTTTAGGCGGGCATCTTGCCTCTTTCCGTCATCCGTCTGCCCTGTAGCTCAGGTCTTTCGCGGTTTGTGCGTCCCGACTGCTTTCGTCGGGAAGACCTGAGGCTGTGCCCTCCTCGCATTCCGCCGCCCCTCTTCGTCTTTCTCCGTCATTTGTCTGCCCTGTAGCTCAGGTCTTTAGACCTGGAGCTTCTAGGGACTAAGGATCTCTTTTCGTTCGTCCGCCCGCCTTCGCTTATGTAGAGGCCGCCTTTAGGCGGGCATCTTGCCTGTCTCTGTCATCCCGCAGCCATGTAGCCGCGGTCTTCAGACCGCGGGCTTTGTTTCTGGCCGCTGCCTTCCGCGCTTGACGTTTACCCCAACTTTTGGACCTTTCAACGTAGTCCTGCCCCGTCTCAAAAGCCAAATCTGTTTTCTGGGGGTTTCTGCTGCCGATTGTTTTCCATTAGCCACCAGCCACTCGCTTGTCCCGAGCGCCGCCGAGGGGCCACTAGCCACTTTCTTCCAACGTTCTCTCCCCGCCTCTCTTCCCCCCAACCTTTCAACGTTCCAACCTTCTAACTTTCCGACGTTCTGTACTGCTCCCGGCATCGCCTGCCGCCAAAGCCCCCCGGACCTTCACGACACGCCGACGCAACGCCTTTCTTCTCTAGGGGGTCGGAGCTTCAGCTCCGACATAAGAGCTCGCCAACCTAAGTTCCTCCACCTTGCCGCGCGCAGCGCCATCTTCTGCGTCGATGCGCTGACTCACCCGCACCGACCTCTTCTCGATCGCAGATCCCGACCCCGTCGGCACCGCAGATCCCGGCCCGGCCGGGAAACCAGAAGCCGCTCGGGCTAAGGGCGACTCCTAGCGGAGCCGCCCGCTGTCCGCTCTTCGCCTGTTAAGTACACATTCCACATTCAAGTTAGCGGCCGTAGAGCTCCACCGGCGGCCAGTTACATCCCGCTGATCATGGAGGATAGATAAGAGATCCGCCCTGACGTTTCATCCAGCGGTCGAAACATTCATCGAATTGGGCTCTTCCAATCGCATTGATGCCAAAGACATTAGAACTCAACTGACGTAGGCTATTGAGAAGAACCATGGCTCCCGGTCTACGTGCAAAAATGTCGAGGAATGCCTGGGTGACTGAACATCTCGTCTCGGGAACCACCGGCTCCCTATAGAGCCTTATCGTAAACTCAAGATAAATTCTGAACAGGCGCTGCAGGTCTGCGGCCGGGTCGGAAAATATCTTCACGATCTGCGCCGCTGGACGTCTCGCAGGCGACCATGAAGCCAATCTCATCGCGGCAAGTACAGAGGAGCTGTCGAACAGTGTTGTCGCAAATTCCATTCCGACGAGGTTCGCTGCCGCTTCACTATACTCCTCGGGCGTCAGCAATCCCGCATCCGTCAGAGCTCCCAAAACCAGCTGCGTCCAAGCTCGGCGAGATCCGAACTCCTGCGCTGAGAACTGAGCTTGGACCAGATCATCCGTCCAGAGGACATAGTTCGGATCAGAAGCCAGTATCATGCACTCGGCGCCATAAGGACCAAAGAACTTTTCGATTATCTCCCGTTTGTCCGGTTGAACTGCTGCCAACCCTGGTCCGCTCCGCAATTCTGTTGCTTGCTCAATAAAGCGAACAAACTCCTTGTCTTTCAGGTTCTGCTGCTCCTTCTGCTCGGTCGTTTCTTCATAGAACATATGTTTTCCGTCTTTGTACACCAGTGTGCCCCCCGGAGCAGAGGAGATTCGGGCCTTCAAAAGCATCTCCTCCAGGGTGACCCAAGTGCGCTCCGAAATGATGAAATGGAACTTCGTTGACGACAGAATCTTCTCCAAACCGAGAAGGCGTAGAGTCGCCAGCGCAGTAATGTCAACTATTACTGCTTTCGCTGTTTCAAGAGCCCGAAGTGCTTGCCCACGCTCTTCGGAGCTTCCAAGGCAGCACTTAATCTGTTGTCCCTCTTCGTAGGCGAGGCCCATTAGCGCTAGATATGCATTCTGACCAAAGCTAGCCCCGAACCAATGTAGCGAGGCTGGGTGGTTGTTGTAGTCCTCGCGAGCCCTAGCTACCGCGGCCGCACGCCTCTCCGCTGATGCGAGGATGACTTCAATGCCTTTTCGCGGGTCTTCGCCTTCAGTTTGCTCTACTCGGATAGACTCGACAGAGCTGGCTGGTCCAAACCGTACCTGCATCTCTCCCATCGAGTCTTGATACCGCCTGACGTATTTCGGCAAAATCTGCATAATCCTGGCACTGCGGTCTTGCATGCTCCCTTTAGCAATTACGGCTGTGTCGCCCACTTTCTTCCCGATCAGTTCAACAGCAAGAGATGATCTCAACGAGATCTCCTCGAAGTCGCCGCTGGGCTTATCCGTGTCCTCCAGTACCACCCACGTGGTGTTCCCCTGCAGGACTTCCTGGTAGCACACCGCAGCGTCGGGCCCCACGACCTCGAGCACAGCTGGAATGTCTGGTGCAGATGAGCCTGGCATCATGCTGAGGATGAGCGCCTCGTGAGCCTCTATTTCGTTAAAGTGCGCGCGCAAGAACCGATAGGCATAGTCGACTGCCGCGTCGGGATGTCCTCCGTACTTCATCACCTGCACAGCTGGCACGGCGTACTCGATCGGAAGCTCATCCACTGAAGGAAGATCTTCCGGTTCGCCCTGCACCAGCTCCGCCCTATTAAGGCGCAGCCCGATCAACGAAAGCCGCAGCTTAGCCAACTTGTTGTCTCGGTTTTGTGCAATGAAGTCTTGCAGGCGTTGGATAGCACAATCGATTTTGTACTTCTCCAGATAAGGAACCTCGAACTCAAGGAGACGCCAGGTGTTCACCCCCCTTGCATGCAGCCGATGGCAGGTTTCCATCACGAGGTCGTCTCTGTGTAGTCTTGCAACGCAGTCGAGCAAATGACCGGAATCAAAAGCGGGAGCTTCTCGGTCGAACAAATCCTGCCAAATAGGTAGGGCTTCGGCCGGCCTCCCTATGAGCATCAGCAGGCGCGCCAAATACTCTTTCATGTCCGCATTCGCGTTTGTTGCAAGCAGAGACTGAGCTTCTAAGGCATGCCGCTCGGCCTCTTGCACGTGGCCTTGGTAATGGGCGAGGTATCCTCGGACTGTATTCAGAACAACAGCATCGAGAAAGGCCGAGACTTTGCTGAGATATGTCTCAGCACCTTTCCAGTCTTTCTTCTTGGCGAAACACTGGATGGCCTGGCTGACGGTTGCAGGCCGAAGTTCAGAAGGGATGTCCGGAAGAGAGATCTGAAGAAGAACGTTGATCGCATCATCTAGATCACCTTCTCGCCCTCGATTTTGGAGTGCCCGTGCGTACCCGAACGCGATGTCGGGACGTGGACTGAGCCGGTACGCCTTTTTGAACATGCCTAAGCCATCCTCCGTTCGACCGCAGGCCAAGCGGACTTGAGCAATGGCAAGCATCACCCCCAAATCTTCTGAATTCAGTCTTTCTGCATTCTCCGCGTCCGAAACCGCATCATCTTTCTTGTTCAGGAGCAGTCGAATGTCCACACGGACGACAAGTGCAACTGTCTGTGTTTGCTCATCCTTTTCTTTGCGGGCCAAATCTACCGCCGTCGAGCAAGCCTCCTCAGCTTCCAGCAAGGTCGGTTCCTGCGAGACACTCTTGGCGCCGAACCCCAACTGAACATGAAGCGCCTTGCCGACACTGATCTGTGCCAGAACCAGTTGTGGTTGAGACCACTTCGGAGCAGACTTGCTGGCAGACGTCGCGTATTTGAATGCGTCGTCAAAAGCGAACTCGGCTAGTGCCTTGCGCGCCAACGCAATGCACACTTCCGGGTCACTCCGAAGAACGGAGTTAATTTCAGATTCCGCCGCATTGAAGGATTTGTTTTTGGGAGCCGAATTCAACCATAACGCGGCGAGACGCGATGATCCGGGATATTCCTTGCGAAGGAGCTCGGCCTTTACGTGACAAGAACTCAAATCACCTACCAAGAAGTATGCGAAGACCTCATTTATTTTCCCTTGCTCATCTTCCGGTTGCAATTGAGCTGCTTTAAGGAAGAATTGTGCGGCCGCCTCTGGCTTGCCAAGCCCAAGCGCAGCGGCCCCATGGTTCGATAGCACGCGAAACCTCTGACGCGGACTAAGTTTCTCCCCTTGATTACGTTGAATACGATTCAAGAGAAAGGTAGCGAGCTGGAATTCTCGTTTTATGATGTAATCTCGTGCCTCATTTATTTGGGAATCGACCGCATCACCCTCACTTCCTGACGTCAGCGATTGCACTCCATCTTTGATCGCGAGAAGTTGCACCTCCATTCTCGTCGCTCGTTCAGGTGCGATCCCGCCGTAAAATTGTTCTTGCACCTTGGAATACTGCTGCAATAAAGAGCAGACACGTTCCCAGGTCAGCAATTCAACTTCAAAAAGACCAGCTGCTTTGTGGGACTGGTTGATTTCCCGCACCTTCATCTGAGCCAGAGTAGAGACTTTCGCTGTCGTCAAAATGGCGTACTTTCCAAGAGGCAGGGTGAATTGCTTTGCCTTATCAACCTCACCTTGAATCTCACTCGGAGGGAGACTCTTGTGCTCCTCTTTGAGTTTGCACTGAGCTGCATAGATCGGCGTCTCGCCACCCACGTCCAAAATGTCTATCCCGTACTGACGTTCTCCCCGCTTGCCAAAGATCTCTAGTCCAGGACGAGACCAATAACGGCGCAGCACCTGAAGACACATCTGCTCGAAAGCATCGGGGTCAGTGGGAATGGCAAACCTCTGCGAGATTGGAGACATAGGTACCTCTTGTTGCAGGAGTATGATGTGGACCCAATCGCAAGACTATCATCAGTGGGCCGCTGGCGCAGACGTTAGCCGCTGAGACGAGTTTGGGTGCCGCACCCTTCGATCTCAAGGGTGCGGGTTTAGAGTCAAACTTCATCAAAGACGTACGCCGGATTGAGGAAGTCGCCATTCGAATCCCTCGCCGACCTCGAAAAACCTGTTGATAACTACAGCATAACTATTGACATGCGCCAACAAACGTGCTACAATGGCTTGTGAAAAGTTGGCTTTTATCACGCCTTGCGCATCCGACCAGGATGCGCATCCTGAGCGAGCTCCGCGAGTCGAAGGGCAGCCCCGCTAACTCCCCTAGAATCAACACTTACAAAAAATGCGCCTGCAACCCATCCAGAATCAACACATACGAAATCACTAGACTTAATGTCCTTTGGAATCAACACTGACGAAAAAAGGCCGGTGTCCCCCTCCCTTTTTGGGGTCCGCCGGCTCTCTGCTTAGTTACTTTTCCGTCCGCCTTTCACTCTTCAACATTTCAACGTTTCAACGTTCAAACGTGCAAACGCTCTCTGGGACCTTCCCACGTTCAAACGTTTCAACGCCTCCTCTTGACCTGTGGCCCTCCAGGCGAGACTATCGGTGCATCCGCAGGAATTCGCTGCAACCGGCGTGTGTCCGGGCGCGTCTCATATAGTGGATGGAGCGGTCCCCGAAAGGGGGGCTTATGAAGTCCAAAGTCCTCGCATTTTCCTTTCTGTTCGCACTGGCATTCGCGCTTCCTAAGACGGTCCTCGCCGATGATTACAGTCACGTGCGGATTGTCCGCCTGAGCCTCGCGCAGGGAGACGTGCGTTTCTCGCGCCCCGCCGGCGACAATGGCGCCGAAGGGCAGAGCCCTGCTTGGGAAACCGCCGTAGCCAATCTGCCCATCCGTGAAGGCTACGTCCTGGTGACGGGCGATGGCCGGGCTGCCGTTGAGTTCGAGCATGGCGCCTCCGCCTACCTCGCCGAGAACACCACCCTCGAGTTTGTCCAGTTGGGCCTTTCCAATAGTGCTCTCATCACTCATCTCAAGCTGGATCAGGGCACGGCTACTTTCTACGCCCAGCCGGGGCAAACTGACGAATTCACCGTCCAGGCGCCAAGTCTTTCTGTTTCCCTGGGCGACAAGGGCAGCTTCCGCTTGGACGTCACGGCCGATGGCTCTTGGGTCAGCGTTTTGAAGGGTCACGTCCAAGTCCTCTCGGATGCCGGCTCCCAGGACGTCGCGAGGGGCCAGATGCTCGTCCTTCACACCGGGGAAACCTCGGCCTCGTTTGAGAGCGTTCCGCCTGAAGATGATTTTGATAAATGGGTTGCCCGACGCGAAGAGACGGTCAGAACGGCTACGACCACTGCCCTCCAATACGCGAATTCTCCTTCTTACACAACTGGTTTTGCCGATCTTTCCATGTATGGGGCATGGTCTCCTTACGCGGGTTTCGGTTCCTGTTGGCAACCGTATGGCGCCGGACTTGGTTGGGCTCCGTTTTCTTCCGGCATCTGGATGTACGACGCTTCCTTCGGGGGTTGGAACTGGGTCAGCAGTGAACCTTGGGGTTGGCTGCCTTACCACTTTGGTGGCTGGCTCTACGGAGGGAACGGCTGGTGCTGGGCTCCCAGTGGATTCGGCTGGACCGGCATTGCCCCTTGGCGGCCCATCACCGGCGTTTGGGTGCGTGGTCCTGGCCCTGGCCGCCGCCGTCCTCCGATCGGAATTGTACCGGTGCACCCGCTTGATCGCCCCGGCCTTGCTCCGCGAAATGCAGGCAAAGGCATCATCGTACTTGGCGACAGGCGCACCGGCGGACCTGTCGGCACGACAGTCCACCACTTCGATCCTGGCGATAACCCCCAGGTGATTAGCGGGCCACCGCGCAACTTTCTCCGCGAAGGACTCTCCCCGGCGCCTGCGCCGCCCGTCTCGCGAACGTTTGTTTCTACCGGCAGCGGGAATGCTCGCCCCGCTTCCGGCGCACCTTCCGCCAATCCTGGACCAGGCATCATCTACGACCAGCGCGAACGCACGTACGTCAACGCCAATCCGCCTCGCACGCCTGCGCCGGTCAACCGCACTGACGCCGTGAATTCCCCTGGTTCAGAGCCAGGCAATCAGACTGGCAGTGCCGTAAGACCGGTTGTCGTCAGTGGGCCTGAGCGCCCCGTGCACATGCAGAACGGAGTGCCGTCGTCCGCCGCGACACAGCATCCATCGGCGTCGCGGACTTCGCCGAGCACCTCCGCGCCACGCGGGTCCGGACGCAGCAGCGCTGGGTCAAGCTCCGGCCGCAGCAGCGGTGGGAGTAGTGGTGGCGGGTCGAGTTCCGGCCGCGGTAGTGGTGGGAGTGGCGGCGGCTGGGGTGGGGGCGCAAGCTCTGGTGGTGGTGGCCGCGCCGGTGGCGGGGGTTCAAGCTCTGGTGGTGGCGGGGGTTCAGGCTCCGGCCGCGGCGGTGGCGGGGGCTCAAGCTCTGGTGGTGGCGGCGGAGGTCGGCCGCGCTGATCTGGATGAAGCGCCTTTCGTGTGTTGTCTCGGCGCAGCCGAAAACCGCACTTCCGGCGTTGCCTGGCAAAAAATCGATCCCTCAGCTTGTGTGGATGCTCGGCAAACTTTCAACTGAAGATCATCCCGGCGTACCCGACCACGGCTTCGCGGTCGCCTGAAACATCTGCAGAGGTCGCGTACCGCACCAGTTCCGCGTGGCGGCCGCCCAGGTGCCGCAACGCCGTGAGCATGGCCACCGCCGGCCCCAGCCCGCACATCGAGATTTCTTCTCTCATGCAAGTATCGAACAATCCGCGCGCGTCGAGCGCCAGCAACCGCTCGATCGCCCGCTGGTCCTTGCGCCGCGTTGTGGCGTCGTCTTCGTAGTGATTCATGTCCGAGCTGGCGATGATGAGCGCTTGGTCCTCTTCCTCGGCCAACACTTCGGCCACCGCCTCCCCGATCGTCACCAGATCATCGAAGCGCAACGTCCCGAGGACAATCGGCGCGAAACGGAACCCCGCCACGAGGACCTGTAGGAACGGAATCTGCACCTCGAGCGAATGCTCGCCCCGGTGCGCCTCCTCATCCTCCCGCAGCAGCGGGCACCGCGCCCGCAACCGTTCCGCCAGATTCGCGTCCACGGGCGCATCTCCCAGGGGGGTGCGCCAGGCGCCGCTCGAAAGAATGGCAATCGGCTGGCCCCGCGGAAAATGGCGCACCCCCAAGATCACTGCGCGCTTCGGCAGCTCAATCGCGGAATAGACCGCTCCGGCCACCGGGCCGGAATAGATGTACCCGGCGTGCGGCACCAGACACGCCCGCACCTTTTTCTGGGGAGTATGCTCAGCCGGTTTCAGGCAAGTGCGGATCAGAGACGTGAGTTCAGTGGAATCGGAAGGATAAAAGCGTCCGGCAACAGCGGGCAAGCGGAGCACAGTGCACCTCCGCGGCTAGAACTTCACAGGTTTTGACGGCTTCCCTTTGATTTGGTACGCCACCCCGGTTGTCGCGTTGTAGCGGACGGTCACTCTGTCGCCATACTGGTAGCCGCCATTGTCGATCACGTGCTGCATCGCGTTAGCCAGTGGCGGCGAAAGCGTGAACGAGCGCACTAACATCACGTTTTCACGCCCGCGGACAGTAATCTCGGCCCGGTTGGCGTGCATGACCGTGCCTTTGAATTCCTTCAGCGAATCCTTGGGTTTGACTTGCTTGACGATTACGGGCATGGTCGCATCGATCACATCCGACGCCACCGCCGCCGCGGCCGGCGCCGAAACTTGCGCCGAGGCGGGCGCCGCAGCAAACAAAAGAGCCGCGGCCAAACCGGGCAGGAGCGCCAGGGTTGCAACAGTCGTAACGTGGGTGAGTCGTTTCACTCGGAATCGTCCACAGCAATCCGCAGTGACTTCAAAAAGCGCAGGTCCTGCGGCGTCATCGTAAGCCTCGGAGCCGTCCTTTTCTCTTCTTCGAACGATTCCTGATCCACCTGGATTCGCAGCGATTCGAGGAACCGGCGATCCAGTGGCGTCATTTCTGCCGGCACGTCGCCTTCCGCGGCGGGTTCGCGCCGCGCCAGACCGATCGTCGCATCCAGCTTCAGCACGATGTCGTACCCGTGCGCGCGCACCTCGGAAATTGCTCCTGTAATCCGCTCGGAGTCGGAAACCGTGTCGTTGATAGCGTGCCCAAGTTCACGCAAAAGATTCTTCAGGTGATCGTCGAGTTGCAAGGCGGCTCTCCTGGAACTTCTCTTGCATTGTAGGATGCGCTATCCCAGGAAACAAGTATAGGTTTGCGACGGAGTTGTCCAACCGGTTTACAGGCTCGCTGCTTCTGTTCGTTTCCGGCTGCTCTTCGGGTGCGGCCCGGTTTGCGCTAAGATGCCTGCATGGCCGAAGGAGCAGGCCGTAAGACTTTGGCTGCCGCGGCGCCGGGGAGCTTCCGGCGCTTCTGGCGAGCGGTGCGCCAGGTTTTCCATGAGATCGTCGGTGCGATCTTTGCGGTCTTGGCGCTGGCCTGGCTCAACGCCGCCCTGCGCGCCAGCCGCCGCGACGTGGCTCGCTGGCTCATCGCCACGGCCCTGGCCGTCGCGGTGGTGATGATCGTTTTCTCGTGGACGTCGTTCCGCAACGCTCGCCGATTGCGCTGAGCGAGCTTCACATTTCGAGTTTCGGGATCCTGTGACCGAGCGAAAACAGACAAGCCCCGGCACTGCCGAACGCAAGCCGCGCTTCGCCACGCTTTCCGGCCTGCCCCTTGAGCGCGTGTACGCTCCCGACGATCTCCAGGGCCGTGACCCGGAGGAAACCCTCGGTTATCCCGGCCAGTTTCCATTCACCCGCGGCATTTATCCCACGATGTACCGCGGCCGCTTCTGGACCATGCGCCAGTATGCCGGTTTCGGCGATGCTGCCGAGTCCAACCGCCGCTTCCGCTATCTGCTCAGCCAGGGACAGACCGGCCTGTCGGTCGCTTTCGACCTGCCCACACAGATCGGACTCGATTCCGATCATCCACTGGCGTGCGGCGAAGTGGGCAAGGTCGGCGTGGCCATCGATTCACTGGAAGACATGCAGGCGCTCTTTGAGGCCATCCCGCTCGAAAAAGTTTCCACCTCGATGACCATCAACTCCACCGCGGCGATCCTTCTCTGCCTCTACGTCGCCGTCGCCAAGCAGCAGGGCGCCGACCTCAGCAAACTCTCCGGCACCGTGCAGAATGACATTCTCAAGGAATACATCGCTCGCGGTACTTACATCTATCCTGTGCGCCCCGCCATGCGCATCGTCACCGACCTTTTCGCTTACTGCCGCGCCGAGCTTCCCCGTTGGAACACCATCTCCATCTCCGGCTACCACATCCGCGAAGCGGGCTCGACCGCCGTGCAAGAGGTGGCCTTCACCCTTGCCGACGCCATCGCCTACGTGCAAGCCGCGCTCGACGCCGGGCTCGCCGTGGACGAATTCGCGCCGCAGCTTTCTTTCTTCTTCAACGCGCACAGCGATCTGCTCGAAGAGGTCGCCAAGTTCCGCGCCGCGCGCCGCTTGTGGGCGCGCATCATGCGCGAGCGCTTCCACGCGCGCGATTCGCGCTCGCTGCTGCTTCGCTTCCACGCGCAGACCGCCGGCTCTTCGCTCACCGCGCAGCAGCCTGAAAACAACATCGTGCGCGTGGCCATCCAAGCGCTCGCCGCCGTTCTCGGCGGCTGCCAGTCGCTCCACACCAACAGTCTCGATGAAGCCCTCGCTCTTCCCACCGAGGATTCCGCGCTCCTCGCCCTGCGCACTCAACAGATCATCGCCAACGAAACCGGCGTCGCGAACACCGTCGATCCCGTTGCCGGTTCCTACGCCGTCGAGCACCTTACGGATGAAATCGAAACGAGCGCGCGCGAATATATCGAGAAAATCGACGCGCTCGGCGGGGTGCTTCGCGCCATCGAGAGCGGTTTCATCCAGGGCGAGATTCAGAAAGCAGCCTACGAGCATCAGCGGGCCGTCGAACGCGGCGAGCATGTCGTCGTCGGCGTGAACCGCTACGTGGCCGACGACGAAAAGCCCATCCCTACCCTGCGCATCGATCCCGAGATCGAACGCACGCAGGTCGCGCGATTGAATGCCCTGCGCGCGCGCCGCGACTCCGCGCAGGTCCAAGCCGCGCTCGCCGAACTCACCCGCCGCGCCGCAACCACCGAGAACCTGCTCCCCGCCATTCTCACCGCCGTCGAAGCCCGCGCCACCGTCGGCGAAATCTCCGACGCCCTGCGCGCCGTCTTCGGCGAATACCGCGAATCCGTCGTGATCTGACGCTTCCCGAATAGTCGTGGCGCAGCATGCTGCGCCACCACGATTGCGCACTGTAGTATTCTTCTCGCGAGATTCGCTCATGAAGCTCATCCTCGCTTCCGCATCGCCACGCCGGGCGCAGATTCTGCGCGGCGCGGGCCTTTCTTTCGAAGCGGTTCCGTCCGACGTGGACGAAGATCCGCTCGACGGTGAGTCGCCGGAACATTGCGTGCGCCGCCTCGCGCAGCAGAAGGCTCGGTTGGCCGCTGTGCGCGCCGCCGGGCCGGCGATCATCGTTGGCGCGGATACGGTTGTCGTAGCCGACGGCAAGATCCTCGGCAAGCCATGCTCCGCAGAGGATGCGCGGGACATGCTCCGGCTTCTCTCTGGGAAAACGCACACCGTTTACACCGGCCTCGTTCTCATCCGCCTCCCGGACGGAGCCAGCCGGACGGACATCGAGGCCACGCAGGTCACCTTCGACCTGATGTCAGCGGAAGAAATCTCGGCTTACGTCGCTTCCGGAGAGCCTTTTGACAAGGCGGGGGCCTACGGCATCCAGGGCAGGGGCGGCCGGTACATCTCACGCATCGAAGGCTGCTACTTCAATGTAGTCGGTCTTCCCCTGGCGCGCCTCTATCGCCACCTCATTGACCTCGGCTGGAAGCCCGGCCCGGAGCCGGTGCATGATAGTGATTGAACAGGAGAACCTGTGAACGGCGCGGCAGCATCGAACACGAAGGCCTGCGGATCGTGCGGAAAGCAATTTTTCTGTGGAGCGTCCCAAGAAAAATGCTGGTGCAGTGAAATCAAGCTGAGTCGCGCGGCGCAAGAGAAACAACGATCGCAGTTTCAAGACTGCCTGTGCCCGGAATGTTTGCAGCGCGCCGCGCGCGATTCGGCGGCACCCTAGGCTCGTGTGCTACGCCGGTCCGCCGCTGCGGCTTCTCCGCCACTCCACGAGCGGCCAAGCCACGAGCAAAGCCGCCGTCACCACTATGGCGATGCCGTTTCCCCGGTAGAAGGCATTCGGCTGAACCAGGAGTTCGCTCGCCGCACCACTGAGGCTCGCCAGCGCCGCCACCAAGAAATACCCAAGCATGTTGAACCGCACGAGCCACCGCGTGGCCCACCAGACGGCGCCGAGCAAGACGCCCTCGGCGATCAATTGTCTTGCGAAGTCGGCTCCGTTACCCCAATCGCTCACGAGCGCCAGCGCCGTCAAGAGGAAGAGTCCAATGCGCATCCAGCGAGCGCGCACCCGCGAGGCCACGAACGCCGCGGCCAGCACGATGATGCCTGTGAATACAAGACCCCAGAGGACGCTGCCGCCGATCGCCTGTGCGGCGGGCACGTACGCGGAGAAATCCTGACCGATTGCGGCGTCGAGCGTGCGATGCGGAGTGTTCCACGATCTCCCCAGCAAGTACGTCAGCCGCCCAAGTCCCGCAAGCGCCGCGGTGCCGCCGATGCCGATCAAGAGCGCATCGCGATAGTATGCCGCCGGCATGCCCTTCCAAGCCGGAAGGCGGTCTTCTCCGAAAGCCGGCGCGCCATAGAACCAGGTGAGTCCGAAGAGCAGAAGCAGAACAGCGAAGTAGAAACCTGCACCGAAGAGAACGCCGATAGCGATTCCTCCAAACATAAATTTCAGCGGAATCGCAGTGTCATAGGATGCGAGAAACATGGGCAGGCGGTTCCCGAGCGCGAAGACGGCCAAAAAACAAGCGGCACCCCAGGGCGCCCAGCGTGCAAAACGTCTCCAGGGAATGGATGCGGCTGCCGGCGAGCGCAGCTTCACCAGGAACAAGATCAGCGCAATGAGTCCCAAGGCGGCGAAGAAGGAATAGCGTCCCACCAGATGCAGCGTGCGCGAAAGCGTCTGCTCCTCCCGCTTGCGGCTCCATTCATCCGGAATCTTGATGTAGGTGCGATAGTTCGTCACCTCATCTCCGAGAACCTGTACTTCCATACGCGCGTAGGCATGGTCGGCCGAATCGCCGGTGGCCGTGGCGTTCTCCGGCAAATCGAGCGGGTGGGTCTTCTCCCACGTCAGCGTGTAATCCACGCGCGCGGGCCGCTTTTCCGAATTCGCCTCGACCAGCTTCCATGCGGCAAGCTCGATCTTTTTCACATCGTGCAAATACGCTTCGGCATGCGCCTGGGCTTGTTCTTTTGTCATTGTCGCGCCGGGCGTGGCCTCGGCCAGCGTGTGGTGCAGGGAATGAAGGGCGCCATCTGGTTTGAGAATGACGGCGTATTCTTCTTTCTCACTGTCGCGGAAATAGCGCACCCGCCAGAGCGCTCCCGGGATCTCGTCCGTGTAGATTCGGTTCACCCGGGCGATGCCGATGCGCTCTCGAAGGAATTCATTGGCCTCGCCGTCCATCCGGTCCACCAGGGTGGTCGCCGTGCGATAGTTTTCCGGGCGAAGGCCGCGCTGGCGGAGGATGCTATTTGCGGCCGCGTGCGCCTCGCGCGCATTCACATGCAGGCGCAGATAATCGCCCAGCCGTTCCGGCTTCACGCCAAAGAGCAACGCCGCGCCCAAGATTCCACACCCGATCAGGAAACCAAGCTTGCCTGTACTGAGGGTCTCGTACCGCCTGGAGCCGGCCGCCGCAGCATCTCCAGGGACAGCTTGCCGCACCGTTGCTTCGGGGATCGGGTGGGCCCGGTTTTCGAGCGATTCATCGGTCTCAAATCTTCCCCGCGCCAAATAGGAAATGCCCGAAACCGCGAGAGGAACGAGCGCGGCCGCTCCCACGATCGCGCCGGAAACGCGGAAGTAGAGGCTTTCCGATCGCAGCAGCAGGAGTCCTAGCAGCGAAGCGTCCACCGTGTAATGCCAGATCAGCGTGGCAACGATGCCCCAGCGGAGCATCACGATGCCGGCGACGATGCCGATGATCCCAACTTCAATTCCCCGGATGTACCCCGGCTCCTGCGGGTAGGCGCTGTGCAGAAAGCTCCAGGCAAATGCCGGCAGGATCACCGCCAGAATGCGCGAGCGCGTCACCCGCGCGAGGAAGGGAATGGCGAAGAGGCGGAACAGAAATTCTTCGCTGGTGGACGCGAGCATCCCAATGGCTATGCCCGAGATCCAAGGGAAAGACGTGCTCACCAGGTTCGAGTAGTTCAGGTCCTGCGGCGCCCAGACCCCGAACCGGCTGCCGACGAGGTAGAAGGCCACGACGAATCCGATGTGCGCCGCCGCGAGCGACAAACCCACGACCGAAGAGCTAAAGAACTCCTTCGTCCGGATTCCTTTCGAGGTGAACGCCTTCCCCAGCCGCAGACGGTCCGGCTGCGACGCACGGTAGAGCGCTTCACCCGCCGGCAGGACGAGCGAAACCATCAATGCCGAACCCAGCGCGAACAGCGCGGCAAAAACGAGGCTGCGCGCGACAAAGCTGCCGTAAGACGAGTTCGTGTCGTAGCCGGAGCGCGCGATCGGCCACTCGTTGATCTGCATGAGCAGGAGCAACGCGGCCACAAAGATACCCAGCTTCAGCGCGCCGCTCCAACCCACTTGCCCGCGCCGCGTCAGCGTAAAGCCCAGCCACAGCGCCGCGCCGAACAGCAGCGCGTAGGGAATAATGGCCACCTGGTTGTAAAAGATGTTGGTGGAGCGCAGGCGCTTGTAGCTGTCCTGCCACGCTTCCGGCACCTTGAGGAATTCTTCCACGCTTCCGACACGCTCGCCCTGAACGGTTACGTGCAGCCGATAAGGCGCGTCCTTGGCGCGGAATCCGCGTTTCTCCCAGGCAAACGTCCAGTCGAGGCGCTTCGGGCGTTCGACCGAACTGGCTTCTTCCGGGAGGAAGTTCCAGTTGGACAAGCCCGCCCCGTATTGCGCGCGCAGAAAACCTTCCGCTTTACTGAGAGCCGCGGCACGCTCCAGCTTCGGCCCGGCGCGCGATTCTTCAATCTTGTGCTCGTAGCCGGTGATGCTGCCGCCGGGGCTCACGCGCACGCGAAACTCTTCTTCCTGCTGCGGGCGGAAGAAGCGTACGTCCCAATACCACACGCTCACTTCGCGGGCCATCAACTGGTTCGCTTGCTTCAGCCCCAGCTCGCGCTCCATGTACGTCTTGGCGTCGTCGTCCACATTGAAGACGATCGTGGACTGGTACCCGCTCACATCGTTGCCGGCAGTCGCGAGAAACGCGCGCGCTCGCGCCACGGCTTCGGTTCGCGAAACACGAAAATCCACCGAAGCCTCCGGAAATGCCGAGAAATAGAATTTGAAAGCGAAGAGCGCCCCGGCGATTCCCAGGACGATCCAGAACAACAAGCCGCGCAGGTCTTTTCCCGTCAGGCGATCGCCGGTCACTCGTGCCTCCCCGTCTTGCCGATGCCCATGAGCCCGTTCACTTTATCTGTACGTCTCCGTTGCGCGCAAGTGTCCCGGTGGCCCCGGCGCGGTCTTCCGCACGCGGGCTTCACACTGCGGCAACGGGATTGTTTTCGCTCCTCGCGCACCCCTGGGCGCGGGAGGGTGGTATAAAAGCCCTCGATGGCCTTCCTACTCACTGACGACGTGCGCCACTTGAAAGGCGTGGGTCCGCAGCGCGCCGCGACGCTGGCCGAGCGCGGCATCCGCACGATCGAAGACCTGCTGGCCTATCTGCCGTTCCGCTACGAAGACCGCATACGCTTTTCCACCATCCGCGAAATCCAGCCCGGCGGCGTTTACACCATCCGAGCGCGGGTCGCGAGCGGCGGCACACTCCGCTACATGCGCGGGCGCGATGCGATCTATCACTTGCTCGTGCAGGATGCCACCGGGTCGTTCCACTGCAAGTTCTTTCACGGGAGCTACCTCGAAGGACGGCTCAAGCCCGGTCAGGAACTGGTGCTGCACGGCAAGGCCGAAATCGACCGTTACCGGCCGGCGCGTATCGAAATGGTGAATCCGCAGATCGAGCCGCTCGGCGGCGAGGCCGAGGATTCGACCGAGGTCGGGCGCATCGTACCCATCTACGAAGCCATCGGCAATTTCGGCTCGCGCGCCATCCGCCGCGCCATGTATCAGGCACTCGCCAATCTCCCGACGCAAATGCCCGATCATCTGCCGGCGGGGCTGCTCGTGCGGCTCGGATATCCCTCGCGCCGCGAAGCAATCATCCGCACGCACTTCCCGCCGCCGGAGGAAAACCTCGAGGCGCTCAACGCCTTTCGTTCGCCCGCGCAGGAGCGCCTGATCTTCGAAGAATTTTTTCTTTATCAACTCAGCCTGGCCCTCGGCCGGCGCGCCGCCCGCCGCGAGAACGCCATCGCTTTTCGCCTGCGCGAGGACCGCGTGCGCGAAGCGCTGAAGCGCATTCTGCCCTTCAAACCCACCGGAGCGCAGAAGCGCGCCCTCGCGGAAATCGCCGCCGACCTGGAGAAGCCTGCGCCCATGAACCGGCTTCTCCAGGGAGACGTCGGCAGCGGCAAGACGATTGTCGCGCTCGAGACCGCCGTGATCGCCATCGAAAACGGCTGCCAGGCCGCGCTGATGGCGCCGACGGAAATTCTGGCCGTGCAACATTTCCTGGCCGCCGGGCGTATTCTCGCGCCGGGCGGATATCGGGCCGAGTTGCTTATCAGCGGCTTGAAGCCATCCGAGAAGACCGCCGCGCGCGAACGCATCCGCAGCGGCGAAGCGCAGCTCGTGATCGGCACGCACGCGCTCATCGAAGAGGACGTCGAATTCGCGCGCCTGGGCCTCGCGGTGATCGACGAACAGCATCGCTTCGGCGTCCTGCAGCGCAAGAGGCTGATGGACAAAGCCGCCTCGCGCGGCCACGCGCCTCACGTCCTGGTCATGACGGCCACGCCCATTCCCCGGACCCTTTCGCTCACGCTCTACGGCGACTTGGACGTTTCCGTGCTCGACGAACTGCCTCCCGGCCGCACGCCCATCGAGACGCGCGTCACCTCCGAGCCGCATCTCGGCGGCGTGTGGGAATTTCTTCGCGGCGAAGTGGCGCGCGGCCGTCAGGGTTACGTGGTTTACCCGGTCATCGAGGAATCGAAGCAGGAGCTTAAGGCAGCCATCGTCGAATACGAGCGCCTCTCGAAGGATATGTTCCCGAAGATGCGGCTGGGCCTGTTGCACGGCCGGCTTTCGAGCAGCGAAAAAGAAGACGTGATGGAGCGCTTCCGCCGCGGGGACGTGCAGATCCTCGTGGCCACCACCGTCGTCGAAGTCGGCGTGGACGTGCCCAACGCCACCGTCATGGTCATCGAGCACGCCGAGCGCTTCGGCCTGGCACAATTGCACCAGCTTCGCGGCCGCATCGGACGCGGCGCCGAGAAATCGCATTGCATCCTCGTGGCGCCGCCGCGCATGACCGATGAAGCGCGCCGACGCCTGGACACGATGGCGCGCACGTCGGACGGTTTTGAAATCGCGGAAATCGATCTCGAGCTTCGCGGGCCCGGAGAATTCTTCGGCACGCGGCAGCATGGGGAGCTTGGTTTCCAGGTGGCCAACCCCCTGCGCGACCGCCAACTCCTGGAGCTCGCGCGGCGCGAGGCGTTCGCCCTCGCGGAAGACGCCTCTCAGGCCGAGGCGCTGCGCCAAGTCCTCGGCCAGTTGCCCGCGCACTGGCAGCGCCGCTATCATCTGGCGCAGGTGGGTTGAACCGTGCGCATCGTCGCCGGAAAATATCGCAGCCGGGTGCTCAGAAGTCTCCGCAGCCGGGAACTGCGCCCGACGAGCGATCGGCTCCGCGAAACCCTCTTCGACATTCTGGGCGCGTCCGTCGAGGGAAGCGTCTTCGTGGACGTATACGCCGGCACGGGCGCGGTCGGCATCGAGGCCCTGAGCCGCGGCGCGGCGGAAGTCACCTTCATCGAAAAACATCCCGCGGCGGCCACGCTGATCCGCAGGAATCTGGAATCGCTGCGTGTGGAATCGGGCGCCATGATTCTGGCGATGGACGCGGTGCGCGGGCTCGACCAGTTTGCCCACCGCCGCTTTGGAGACCGGTTGCAGGCGGATTTCGTTTTTCTCGATCCGCCGTATGCCGCCGAAGAAGAGTACGCGCGCTCTCTCGGCTATCTCGACGAATCAAGGCTCCTGGCGCCCAGCGGCCTCATCATCACCGAGCACCGGAGCAGTTTCGAGCTGCCCGAGCGCCTCACGCAAATCGAGCGCGCGCGCGTGGTCGAGCAGGGCGACGCCGCCCTGAGTTTTTACCGCTTGGCCCGCGCGGCATGACGCCGCGCCCGACGAAGCGGGAAGCAGGGCAGTTCACTGCTTCTTCTGGAACAAACCCTTCAGCGTATCCGCGAGCGACGGCTTTTGCTGCGGTGAAGTCGTCTGATTCGGCGCGGACGAATCAAACTTCGGTATGGCCTTCCCGGGCCGAATCTTTATGTCGGAAAATGTTCCCCCAACCGAGAACGGGACCGTGGCCTTCGTGATGGTTCTCCCCGTTGCATTTCCCAGCAGCCCGGTCAGCGCGCCCACGGCCATTTCTTGGGCCCCGCCGCCCGCGCCGGGCACAAGGGTGGCTTGGCCCTGATAGCCAACGGTCCCATCGAAGCCGAACGATCCGTTCAAGTCCATCGTGCCCACCGGCGAGTCCATGTGTATCTGTTTGCTCGCGACACGCCCCCCGGCGATCACGAGGTCTCCCTGAATCACCTTGAAGGGCGTCGAGGAACTGCCCGCGCTCCCCGCCAGCTTTCCCATGAACACCAGCGCGCCGGGCAAATTGAATCCCGGCAATTGACCGTCGCGCACGGCAAAATTTCCTTTGCCCGTGAGGGTATCGAGCAGGCGCGAACCGGCCGACCCATAAACGTTTTCCAATTTCAAATCGCCCGTGCCGGTGATCTTTCCCTTCAAGGACGGATCGGTGGACACCAGCTTGCCCACATCAATGTTGTTCAGCTCCAGATTCGCCGAGAAGCGCAGCGGCGTTTGCCTGCGGTCGGCGCGCGCGGAAACCTGCACCGTGCCTCCGTACAGGTCCATGTGCGCCGGGAATGCCTCCATCCGGTCGGTATAGAGGCGCACTTCGACGACGGCATTGTTGGCCGTATAGGATTCGAACTTGATTCGCTCCGCGGTGATTTTGCCGCGCGCCAACAATACGCTTTCGCCCATCGAGGCAGCCGAAGCTGCCGCCGACTCGCCTCCCGTTCCCTTTCCGCTGAGGAGCTTAGACAGAGCGTCCAGATCGAGCTGCGGGGTGGAGACGTCGAATTCGACCACCGGCTTGGAGAGATCGGCCACCGTCACCGCGGCTTTCACGTCGAGCGCCTTGCCGACCATCATGCGAAGATCGGCCTGGGCGCGGCCTTGCGACATCGTGAACTTCCCGCTGCGCACCTCGAGGGGTTCGGCGAGCGACGTACTCTCGATGCGCACTCCCTTGAAATCGGCGTCGCCCTCGAGTTGTTTCATCAAGGATTCGTCAAAGGTCACTTGGCGCGCGACGACGTTCAATCCGCGCACCGACGTGCCCGGCTGGATTCGCCCGTGAACGACGTCGCCGAGCACCACTTCCGCGTCCGTCAGCGAGATTTTTCCGATCTCCTGGAGCGAAAACGAGCTGCCGCCTCCGGACGGTTTGGCGGGTTGAGGTGCCCCTGCGCGCCCGCCCGCGTCCGGCCCGGAGAAGTCAAAGTTCGTCCGTCCTCCCGGCGCGCTCAACAGCGTGAGCTTCGGCTTCACGAACTCGAGCGAGGTGATCTCGATCTGGCGATGAAGCAGCGGCCCCAGCGCCAAGCTCCCGCGCAACTTATCGACGTGGACCAGCTCCCCATCGGGAAATCCGGCAGGATTGCCGAGCCCCACGCCATCCACGGTGAAGCCCACGGTGGGCAGAATCCGCGCGTGGATCGCACCGAGCGTGAGTTTGCGGCCGGTCTGCTGTTCGACGGCGGCGGCAATCGTCGGCCGGTAGCGGTCCACATCCAGGAAGCGGGGCAAGACCAACCCGGCAACGACGACCACCGCGACGACGATCATGAGCACGAGCGCCCAGCGCGGCAGTCTTTTCTGTGCACGGGTGGAAGAACTCTTTGTCATGGAAGCTCCTGGCGACGCTTGTGCAGCCCGCTATCCTGACAGAAGGCCGCAGGTACGGGCAAGCACGCTGCGCGCAGTGACTCGTGACGCGTCTTCGTTGAAGCTATGGCGGGCAAGTTCGCGACTCGTGACGAGTGGAACGAGTGAGAACGGACCGAAGGAATCAAACACTTTCGAACGCCCCAAACAAAGGAACCCCCAGGCGCAAGACCGGCGCCCGGGACACCCGTCCTCTTTCTTCTCAGGCAGTTTCTGCTGCCACTCCCTCTTTCTTTGCTAGATCAAAAGTATTTGGAGAAACCTTCGTAAACTGGTCCGCACGCCGAATAAGGGCTACTGCCACTGTATTTGTGGGATTCTTCGCAATTACAGCGTGTCCATTCCCTGTGAGCTTAGCCACAATATCTTTGACGTGCATTGGTTTTCCTGCGGCTTGCAAAATTTCGACCACTTGTGTTGCAAGAGCCGCTCCTTTGGTGCGACGGCGAGGAATCACCATAATGCCAGGAAGTGCTTGCTGCTCGGATGCGGGGCTTTTCTTACCGCACAGCTTCCGAGTGGCTGCAATGTATTCACGGAGAGATTGGGCGCGTTCGAGAATTTCCTTTAACTCACTCTCGGCCGACGCTAAATGAGCTTTAAGGTCTGTCTTACTCAGCTTGTTTGTAGGCTTGGTTCTCATAATGCTGTAACGATACGCTTGCAGCGTTATCGTGTCAAGTGGTTTTATTTACAGTGTACGCCCTGTACGGTACAGTGGTACAATGCCTGCCGTGGTAGGGAGTCAAATCTGAGAAAGGAGGGATAAAAATGCCATTTCCGCAAAGAGAGTACGCGTTCGACATTGCCACGCTGAATACAGTCAACGAAGTCGGGGCGGTATACGGTTTGTTCAGATCAGACCGCTACCGCCCCGGCTACTACGCTTGCCTGTATGTGGGGATAACCGACAATCTGAGGCGACGGTTGTTTGAGCACTACAACAACCCTCCGATTGCAGGCGTCACCCACTTCTTTGTCGAAGTCATCGGCACTGAACGACAAAGAAAGCTGCGTGAGCAAGAGCTAATCGCGGAATTCAACCCGCTCGGCAACAGAACACGCGGGGGCTGACGTTCCGTCGAATCTTCCAGTCAACCGATCAAAGTAGAACCGTTGGGAGCCGACGCATAAAACCGAGTACCGCTGACTAGTAAACAAGTAGACGGTCTCATCGGTTTCCGGGTCTACAAACTCAAATTCCTTCAACCTGGCTGGTGCTCCAATCCTGTCGAGGCACCAGCCAGTTGCATCTGCAAGGATGTCTGTGAGCCGCAACCATGCGAGTTTGGAGCGGCTCTGAACGAAAACCTGTGGGTAGCTTGGCACGGCAGAGATTAAACCACAGTTGTCAAGGGTATGATGATTTCGCGGCGATTTTGGTTTCACTTGAGTGAACCCCCTTCAGCCGCCTCAAGCCAAATGACCGCATGACCGCTGGCCGGGTTCGAGTCGGGAACTTACCCAACTGCCCTTCCTCGATCGTCACTGCGGCAGTAATGCGGGGGCGGCGCGGTTAGGTCGCGCCGGCGCGTGGGAGGAGGAGGCCGCCAGCGAGAAAGAGAAGCGTCGCGATGGCGAGGGCGATCGTGCCAATGAACACGCCGAGGAAATGGTACAGGAGCACGGTGTCAGAAGCCGGAATCAAGGTGCAGAGGAGGACGAGAGGCTTGGCCTGCGAGGTTCGGCTGACGGCGATAAAGATGGCGCTGAGCACGATCAGGTGGAAGGAGAACATCAGCCAGAACGCCTTGAACGCATGGACCAGCATCAGTTCCGCGCCACTCTTTTCGATGGCCGCACCGAGCTTGAAGTAACCGGAGCCGTGGAACAGAGCGCTCAAGAACAGGACGACGCTGCCTGCAACGATCAACCAACGAGCGATCTTCATGATGCCTCCTGCGTGATTGATGGGGCAGAAGATACCTCAAGAACGGACAGGAATGCCAGCAAAGAGCGTTTGAACGCTCGCACGGTGAAGCGATGGAACGTTAGCAGGCGAAAAAGGCTCACAGTAGGGGATGCGCGAGAGGAGCACAGCCACAAGAACCGAGCCAAAATGGCTGCCGCACCTCGCCTCTGCCAAGAGATGCGGGATTCATGAAGGCCCGCGGCTCGTGGTAGCATCCGATATGCTACTTCGCAAAGCGATTCTCACGGCTTGCGCGGGGGCGCTCGTTTCTCTCCCCTGCGCGGCGCAAACTCCCGCTTCTCAACCGGCTCAATCTTCATACCGCGACCGCATCATGCATTTGGTGTATCCCCCGGCGGGCGCGTGGACTCCCGAACAGATCGCGACGATGACCCGTCTGCGCGACGCCGCGATGGAAGACCCTTACGCCCTCGCGGAGCTGCGGCACCTCACGGACAACATCGGTCCGCGCATCAGCGGCTCGCCGCAGGCGCAACAAGCGGTGGAATACGTTGCGGCGGAGATGCGCAAGCTGGGCGCCGAGGTTTCTCTGGAAAAGACCGTGGTTCCGCACTGGGTACGCGGAGTCGAAACCGGAGAGTTGATGGCCTGGCCCGGTGGAGCGCCGGGAACGACGCAAAAGATCGTGCTCACGGCGCTCGGCGGCAGCGCAGCCACTCCGCCCGATGGCTTGCAGGCCGAAGTGCTCGTGGTCAACTCCTTCGACGAGCTGAAGCAATTGCCGGCCGACGCCGCAAAGGGCAAGATCCTGCTCTTCAACGAACACTTCGACAAGCGACTCGCCGCCCAAGGGAACGGCGGTGCTGCGTACGGGAAAGCCGTGATTTACCGCGGAGCGGGCCCGACGGTCGCCGCATCGGCCGGCGCGGTGGCGGTGCTGGTCCGTTCAGTGGGCGGCGCGGATTATCGTTTGCCGCATACGGGCACGACGATTACGAGCCCGGAAGAGCGGCAGATTCCGGCAGCAGCCGTCACCGCGGAAGACGCCGATCTTCTCGCCAACCTCACCCAGCAAGGCCCGGTGCGCATGCGCCTCACGCTGACGCCGCAGACGCTGCCTCCGGTCAAGAGCTACAACGTCATCGCGGATTGGAAGGGCAGCGAACATCCCGAGCAGGTCGTGGTCGTTTCCGGGCATCTCGATTCGTGGGATCTCGGCACCGGGGCCATCGACGACGGTGCGGGCGTGGTCGTCTCCATGCAAGCCATCCACTTGCTCTCCCGTCTCGGCGTGCACCCCAAGCGCACGATCCGCTTCGTCGCGTGGATGGACGAAGAGCAGGGCGCGGAAGGCGCGCAAACCTACGCCACCGAACACGCCGGGGACATTCAAAATCACGTCGCGGCGTTGGAGTCCGACCTCGGCGCAGGCCATCCCAGCGGGATCACCTACGTCGGCAAGCCGGGGTTGGAGGAGTGGCTGCGCCCGGTTGCGCGCGTCCTGGAAGCCATAGGCGCCAGCACGCTCGCGCGGGGTGATGAAGCCGGCGCGGATGTCAGTTTTCTAAACGGAAAGGGCGTTCCTGGATTCACGCCGACGCAGGATAATCGCTTCTACTTCGACTACCACCACACCGCCGCCGACACCTTCGACAAGGTTATTCCGCGGGAACTCAATGAAAACGCCGCGGTCATGACGGTTCTGGCCTACGCCCTGGCCGATTCCGCGAACCCGGCTCCCCGCTGATCGGTCCTGGAGTGCGGCGGCTGGAGAGGTGTCTCGTTGACAGGCAGCCGTTTCCAACGCGCTATAATCTTAGGTTCCGATGGCTTCGCAAGGGACCGGCAGAGCGTTCGACCCACTCGGGCTGTCTGAGCCGTCCAAAGTGGAGCTACGCCCCCTGGGAGGGGTGGGCCCACAACTGGACGTGTCCTGGGGCAGTTTCCACCAGGGAATCGGAAGCAGCCTGGCTGCTGTCTTTGGCAGGCCGCTTTTTTCGCGTAAACTCCGCCAAGCGGATTTCTTTCGCGATTGCTGGATCGACCGCCGGATGCCCCGCCGGGCGATTGTCGCCGCCGCGCTCTGGCACATCGCGTTTGTCGTGTTTCCTCACCCGAACTTTCCGGCCCGGCCGAGGCCGGCGATCCCAGACCCACAGTGGCAGCTCACCTGGTCCGGCTCGATCAACGATCTGCCGCCGCTCAATTTGCCGGGGCGCATGAAGAAGCCGCGTCCTCGGGGCGAGCCTTCCAAGCCACTGCCGCCGAAGGGCGCCGACGCGTTTCATCCGCGGCAAACGATTATCAGCGATCCAATTCGTCCGACGCATCCGCGCCAGACGCTCATCAATCCCGCCGCTCCGCCTGAGCCTCCCAAGCTCCTGCCGATCTTGCCGAACATCGTGCAGCTGACTCAGGATCTCCAGCCCGCGCGGCCACGTCTGCAGATCAGCCGCGAAGCGCTGGCCAAGTTGCGTCCGCGCCTGAAGAGCAGGCGGCAAGCCACGGAGGTCGCCGCTCCCGATCTCCCCAAGCTCGATCCTCATGTGGCTGACGTCAACATCGCTGCGTCGCCGAATGCTCCAGCGCGGCCGAAGTTGGAGCTGAACGCCGGCAGCGCGCCGCGCTTCGGGCCACGCGCCCAGCGGGGCGACGCGAGCGCACCCGAACTCGCGCCAGCAGTTGGCGCGCCCGGCTCGGCGCCATCCACGCTCATCGCGCTATCCGCATCGCCGGCTCCCCCGGCGCCGGTGGTTCAAGTGCCGCAGGGCAATCTCTCCGCGCGCATCTCCATCTCACCCGAAGGGACTCGCCCTGGCGCGCTCGGTAATTTGCCCGACGGCGCGCTGGGAAGTGAGGGCGGCACGACCGTCGGGGCAGGAAACGGCATCGCTTTGGCAAACGCTCCCAGCGTGAGCATCAGCGGAGGCAATCCCTCTGCCGCGTCCAACATGTCGGGTCTAAGCAGCGTTCATCCGCTCATCGGGCTCCCTCGCGCGATGCTGGGGCGTCCCGTGCCTGGCAGGCCGTCACCGGATGCTCCGGACGCGGACCGCAAATCGACGGCTGAAATTGCGCTCATGCACCCCGGCGCCCGCCCGGAGGAAGCCTTTGGCCCGAGGCGCGTTTACACCCTGCATGTGAATACGCCCAACCTGAACAGCGCGAGCGGAAGCTGGATTCTGAATTTCGTCGAGCTGCGGGGAGATCCGAGCGTGCGGCCTCTTGCCGGGGAGCTGAGCGGCCCGGTTCCATTGCGCAAGGTGGACCCGAAGTATCCTCCGGCGCTGGTGAGCGAGAAAGTGGAAGGGGAAGTCGTGCTCTACGCGGTCATTCGCAAAGACGGTTCCGTGGACAGCATCCAGTTGATCCATGGAATCGACGCGCAGCTCGACAATAACGCCATGCAAGCGCTCTCGAAGTGGAAGTTCCGTCCGGCAGAACACCAGGGCGTTCCAGTGGAGCTGGAAGCCATCGTGCACATTCCGTTCCGAGCGGTCGCGCGGCCTTACTGAATGGCGCGCACCTTGGCGCGAAAACCCTACAGCGTCACTTCCGCAATCAGCCTGTCGATATCGCGCTCGGTGTTGTAGAGGTGGGGCGCCACGCGCAGGCCGCCCTCGCGCAGGCTGACGATAACGTTTGCTTGGCGCAAACGCTCGTAGAGCGCCGCTGATTTCTCCGCGGTGCGAGCCGCGAAGCATGCGAACGGCCCGCGGCGCTCGGGCTCGCGCGGGCTGGCCACCACGCAGCGGTCCCGCGGCATCCGTTCGTACAAAAGTTCGATCAGCCGCTGGTTGTGGGCGAGAACCGTCTCCGGCCCCATGCGGAGCACAAACTCGAGCGACGCATCCAGCGCGGACAGGTTGATGAAACTGGCCGTCTCCGGCGCATCCCAGCGCGGGGCGCCCGGCGCGGCGCGCACCTGCTCGACCGAAAAAGCGTGGAATTTCTCCGCACCTTCGAGCGCCATCCAGAAGAATGGACCCACCGGCATGGTTTCGATGAGGTTGGCGCGCACCCAGAAAAAGCCGGTGCCATACGGTCCGAGAAGCCATTTGTAGCCTGCGGCGACGATGAAGTCTGCGCCGATGGCCGTCACATCCATGGGAACCGCGCCAACGCACTGGCTCGCGTCGAGCAGAAGCAGCGCGTGCTGGGAGTGACAGGCCGCGGCGACGCGCGCCGCGTCGAGCAGCGATCCGTCGTCGTGCCGCACCAGGGCGGCCGAAACCAGGCGCGTTTTCGGCCCGATGGCGACGATGAAGTCGTCCGCCGTGAGGAAACGGCCGCGCGGCGCAATCACCCGCACGCTCAAGCGGCCACGCGCTTCGAGCGGCTTCCAGGTCGTGAACTGCGCCGGGAAATCGCCCCGCGCCACGAGCACCTCATCGCCGGGGCGCCATTCCATGCTGTTCGCGACCGCCAAGAGGCCGCCCGACGCGCCGGTGGTGACGGCGATTTCGCCGGGCTGCGCGCCGATCAGTTTCGCCACCGAAGCGCGGATCTTGTTGGGCAGCTCGAAGTACGCGGTGTCCGGCATGAGATGGGGGAACTTTTTCCATTCGAGCGCGGCATGTGCCGCGCGATGAGAAACCTTGGGCATCGGCCCTTGCGCGGACACATTGAAATAGGCGGCGTCCTGGAACTCGAACCACTCGTTCGGCCAATCCGTGCTCATGGCGTAGTCCTGAAGGGATGATTCTCTCCGGGAAGGCGGGCGAGGACAAGTTTCCGCGATGGAGGAGCGAGAGCCGAAATGGCCGCCCATCAGAAGTGAGCGCGCAGATCGCGGAATCGCGGGAGGATCACCAGCTTGCCGGAGCCGCTGATGACCGCCTCCTGCTCCAACTCCCAGGTGCTCTGATGAGGAATATAGATGGCGTTGAGCCCCATCTTCATGGCCGGATTGATGTCGCTGCGCGGGCTATTGCCCACCATCCAGCCCTGCGACTTCACAACCTTATGCTTGTTCACCAAGGTGCCGTACGTCGCCGCGTCCTTTTCCAACACAATCTCGATGGCCTCGAAGAATCCCTGCAAACCGGAGCGCTCCACTTTTGCGGCTTGCTCCGCCGCTTCGCCTTTGGTGAAGAGGATCAGGCGATGCCGTTCGGTCAGGTAGGCCAGCGTCTCCGGCACGCCGTCGAGGATTTTCGGCGGCGTGCGCTCGAGCTCGACCAGCCGGTCGTGGATCTGCGCCAGGATTTCGCGCCGCGCCATGCTCCCGGCGAGCTTCAGATAGGTCTCCTCGAGCGAGCGGCCGAAGCTGCGCACGCCGTAACCGTATTGCCGGATATTCCGCCGCTCGGTTTCGTTCAGGATTCGCCGGACGTACTCGCGCGCGTACCCGGCGGGCTCGACGAGGCTGATGAAGTCCTCGATCAGCTTCTCGAAAAAGACGTTGTTCTCCCAGAGCGTATCGTCGGCATCAATCAGAAGCGTGTGACGTTTCATGTGCGATCGTGAGCTGCGGTCCTCCGCCTCGCGCCCTGTCGCGGCCGGTGAATCAGCGCGAGGCTTGCGAGCGGTCCGGCGCCCGGCAAGGCCGCGGCCGCCCGCCACCCGGGCAATCGGTCTTCCTCTTTCTAGGACGCTGCCTTGCGTTGTCCGACCGCGAGCCTCTCCAAGATGCTCTGCGCGACTCGTTGGATCTCGCCGAATCGCGTGAGGTAGTCCTGAAATTCGCGGTTCAACTCCTGGGCCTGATCGGGTGCGAGCCGCGTGCGAAGAATCATGTCGCGCAGCCGCACGGGATGGGGCAGTAGGGCGTCTTCCTTGAGTTCTTCGAGCGCCGTATTCGGATCGTAATGATACATGCTTCCCCCCGCGAGCCGCAGAGATTCAGCCCGCAGAGGTATTGTAACCGGAGTTTAATCTAGGGAAAGGCGTGGTTTGATCTTGGGGGAGGCAGTCACGGCGTAGTGGGGAGGAAGTCGTACTTGTCAATCCGCGCAGCGACGCCGCACTGCCGGCCGTTTTCCTCGACCCGCACGATCTGCCCGCGGCAACGGATTTGGACGTCGCCGGTGAGGGTCACCTGTTTGGGCAAGGTGAGAATGAACTCGATCTGGCCGCCGAGCTGGAAATCCGCTGCGGCGGTGAAATACAGGCCCCGGAAACTGACATCGCGGGTTTCCGCCTTGAATTCCGATTCTTCGGGGCCGCGAGGCAGTACACGAAGTGGCAAAGCGATTGTGTAGCGCCGGGCCCGCCGCCGTTCGGCCTCTGTTGTCATTCGGCCCCTGTCCGAATCCCGCTATTCGCCAAGAAACTAACACTGCCGGGGCCAAACTGCAATTGAAAAGGGCGGTGAGCGGAGATTTCTGGAAGGTAGCGCGGCGCAGGAGTATTATTTAAGTTACTCCCCGTGGGCGGTGGTGGGAAGCGCGCTTTGGCCATGGAGAGGCGGCGTCATCACCGAGTACAGCTGGCCCTGCCCATCCGGCTCCGCTGGCCGGGGCCGTTCGGGCAAGTCGTCGAGGTGCGCGAGATCCTGAATGTATCGAGGGGGGGCGCGCTCGTCGAATCGAATCACGCGCACGCGCCCGGCGCTTCGCTTTGGGTGGCATTTCCCTTCGATCGGGCTTTTCCCAATTCTTCGGAATTGCCCGCGCGTGTCGTGTGGATGGCTCCCGATGAAGGGGAAACTCGTGTCGCCATCGAGTTTGGCGCGACACGCAGCCTCGCCGCTGCCGCTGGCAATGGCCCGCGCGCGGGGAACGAGCATCGTTCCAGCCCTCGCAGGGGCCTGTCCATTCCGGTGCGGGTCCGTCTCAGCGATCTGCCTTGGCATGAAGACGCCATGACCCTGGACATCTCCGTCGATGGCCTGAGCTTCCTTTCCACGCGCCTCTATGAACCGGGCAATCGCGTCTACGTCTCGCTGATGAACCGGCCGTTCCCCTCGCCCTGGGCTGCGGAGCCCGAAGTACTTGCTCTGGTCACGCGAGTGGAACCGCTCGCGGATTCGAACCAGGTTGCCATCGGGCTGTGCCGGCTTTCGTGAAGCGGCCGTCACTGCCGGAGCAGACGCGGCGCGGACCGCGATTCCGCCCTTGTGCGATACACTCTGCCGTACGCTGCCGACCGAATCCAACATGACCGAACACGAGCACCATGCGCTTTATCTCAAGGGTCCTGCCGGCCGGCTGGAAGCCATTCTGTGGAGGCCGCAAGCCGAAGCGCATCCGCCACTCGCAGCGGTCGTCTGCCATCCACATCCGCTCTACGGCGGCACCATGCACAACAAGGTCGTCTACTGCGCGGCAAAAACGCTCGAGGCCTTCGGCCTTCCCGTCCTACGCTTCAATTTTCGCGGTGCGGGGAGGAGCGCCGGCGTGCACGACAAAGGCCGCGGCGAACTCGATGACGTTCGCGCGGCGATCGGCTTCCTGGCCGGAGAATTTCCAGGTCTGCCGATTCTTGTGGCGGGATTCAGTTTCGGCTGCTGTGTTGGGTTGCGCGTGGGCTGCGAAGACGAACGAGTGGCCGAGCTTGTCGGACTGGGAGCCCCGGTGAACGGCGCAGATTTTTCTTTTCTGGTGCGCTGCGACAAACCGAAGTTGTTCCTTCAGGGTGAAAAGGACCCGTACGGGGCTCCCGCCAAGATCGATTCCCTGGTGAAGTCACTCCCGGGCGAGAATCGTCTCGAGATCGTGAAGGGGGCCGATCATTTCTTCGCCGGCAAGCTCGGCGAGGTCGGCGTCGCCCTCTCCGCTTGGCTGACTGCCCGCCACTCGGAACATCGCGGCTAGCCGCGGCTTAGGTTACTCCTCGTACGTGAGGACTGTGTTTCAGCAGCGGCAGGCGCCTCTCAGCTCCGTGCCCTCTGTGTCTCAGCGGCTAATCCTTCCCGCGGGTGAAGAGCTTGGCGAACTGATCGACGGTGGCCGGCGGCACTCCCACGAGCTTGGCGTTGGCGCGCACATGTTCCACGTGAGACATTCCCACGAGCGCAGTGGTGATTCCCGGCGCCGAGCGCGCAAACTGCAGGGCGCTTTCGGCATCGGTCGCGAGGCCAAACGCTTCGCGCACGAACCCGGGGAGATTCCGCGCCACCTGACCTTGCAATAGCGCAGCGCTGCCAATGAGCGAGATGCCCAACTCCCCGGCGGTTTCCATCATAGTTCTCAGTTGTCCCGCCATGGGCTGGTTCCCGAGCGTCAGCGCCTCGGTCATCGCCAGGTTGAAGGGAAGCTGCACGAAGCGGAACCGGTGCTTCTCACCCGCGATCTCGCTCGCGAGCGCGACAAACTCCGATAGCTCCATGTGCACGGGCGATTCGCACGGCTGGCGGAATCCATTCCAGGTGGCCATGCCGTAGAACCGGATCTTCCCGGCGCGCGCGGCGCCTTCGAGCCATTCGAATGCGGCGCGCACGCGCGCCAGAAAATCCTTGCGCGGCATTTCGCCGAGTTGCGTCTCAGGATTGTGGAGGTAATAGACGTCCACGCAATCGACGCCCAGGTTTTGCAGGCTGCGTTCGAGCTGATTTTCGAGGTAACGCGGCGTCATGGCGTGGCAGCCCGCGGCGATATCGGCGGCGCGCAGCACGCCGGCCTGGATGTATTCGCGGAAGATATATTCATTCGGGTCAACGGGCATGGCGCCGTCCGGCGTGAGGTAGCCGCCCTTGGTGCAGATCAGCAGCTCTTCGCGGGCAAACCCCTTCGGAGCCAGACGCTTCAGCGCGTCGCCAATGCTTCGCTCGCTGCGCTGGAAGCGGTAGTTGATCGCCGTGTCGATCACATTGATCCCGGCTTGGACCGCAGCCTCGACGGAGTCCGCGTAGGCCCCGTCGGTCTGCGGGTCTTGGTCGCCCAGGTACGTGCCGATCCCGATCGAAGAAAGAACGAGCCCTTGGGCTTCGCGGAAATGTTCCGCGGCGGCCCGCCCGGCAAATCTTTCGGCATATCGTCTGGTCGCTTCCGTGGTGGCGTGAGCGGTCATGGATGCTCTTCGCTTCGAGCTTGAGCTGGATTCGTTCCCGGCACGTCGCCGCTTCCTTGCGGGGCGAGAAGACGGGAGCAGCCTCGCAGGATACGCCGGTAAGGCCAGTCCTGTTCGTTTCGCCCCCGCACAGCGGAGCGAAAGAAAATCTCGCCCTCGCGGGGGCTGCTGTAGTACCAGCGCGCGAGCAGCGCCAAATGCTCGCCGAGATCTGCCTTCACTTCCCCGGTGAATGCCGCCAACTGCTCGCGCAGAATCTCTTCCACCGAGCGTGGCTGGCTGGCCAGCTCGGCGAAGCGCAGAAAAAACGGCTCGGCCAGACGCCCCGCGCGCACGGCGAATACCGCGATCGCCTGTGGCTCCGCCGCGCGCTGCAAAATGACGGCGTCCAGCTCCTCGATCCGCCGCGCGAGCTCCGGCAATCCGCGGAGGACCTCGCTCACCTTCTCCAGGCGCTTGTGCAGCGCCGCGGCGCGCTCGAAATCGAGCGCTTCGCTGGCCCGCTCGCGTTCCTTCTCGATATCATCGGCGAGCGAGCCGCCGCGCGAATCCAGCGAGCCCGTCAGCCGCGCCACCTCGGCGCCGTACTCCTCTTTCGTGCATCCGGCGAAGCACGGCGCCAGGCACATTTTCATCTCGGAATAAATGCAGCCGGGGAACGCCGGATCGCGCCGGATCTTGATCCGGCAACGCCGCGTCTTGAAGAAGTCGAGAAACTTTTCGGCGAAAGCATCGGCGGCGCGCCGCGACGCAAAGGGACCGTAGCAGGCGCCGCCCACGGGCCTGCCGGTGGCCTCGTCGGTGCGAATCCGCCGCGTGACGTAGCAGCGCGGATAGGCGTTCTTCAGATTGACCTTCAGGACCGCCGGCGGACGCAGCCGCAACAAGTCGCGATACCGCCGGGGAAACATTCGCTTGGCCTGCTGGTAGGCCACGAAGCTCTGCTCGAATTTCGAGCCGGTCAGGCGGTAGCGCACCCGCTGCGCCAGTTCGCGCAGGTTCAGCCGCCTCGAGGACGGATCGGGGGGCCGGAGCAATCGTTCCAGTCGACGGCGCAGGTCCGCGGTGCGGCCCAGCAGCGGCTCCGCGCCCTCCGCACGCAACTCGAGCGCGAAGACGGCCGGGCGCGGCGGCAACGCGGTGAAGAACTCGTCATCGCGCGAGGGATTGAAATCGAGTCCGCAATCAAGTTCCAGCACGTTGTGAGAATACTACGGGAGGGAAGCGGCTGGTGACGAGTGACTCATGACTCGTGACGAGCGAAAAACCCATCCGCCTTTCACCGGTTGCCGCCTACGGATGGAGGGACTTCAGCGCCCAGGAAGAGATGACCAGCCGCTGGATTTCGCTCGTACCTTCGTAGATTTCGGTGACGCGCGCGTCGCGGTACATCCGCTCGACCGGATACTCACGGCTGTAGCCGTAGCCGCCGTGGATCTGTATGGCCTTGTGCGTCACTCGAGTGGCCATCTCGCTCGAGAAGAGCTTGGCCATCGAAGCCTCCATGCTGAACCGCGCGCCCGTGTCCTGCTTCCACGCCGCCCGGCGCACGAGCAGGCGCGCCGCATCGATCTCCATGGCCATGTCCGCGAGCATGAAGCGAATCGCTTGGAACTCGGCGATGGGCTGCCCGAAGGCGACTCGCTGCTTGGAATACTTGAGCGCTTCTTCGTACGCCCCTTGCGCAATCCCGAGCGCTTGCGCTCCGATACCGACGCGCCCGCCATCGAGCATCGAGAGCGCAATCTTGTAACCCTCGCCTTCTGCGCCCAGACGATTGGCCACCGGGACTTCGCAATCGGCAAAGGAGAGCTCGACGCACGCCGTCGCGTGAATTCCCAGTTTCTTTTCTTCCTTGCCGACCTTGAACCCCGGCGCGCCTCGCTCGATCACCAGCGCCGAGATGCCCTTCTCGGCCTTCTCCGGGTCGGTTTTGACGTACACGATGGCTGCATCGGCCACACCGCCATTGGTGATCCACGCCTTCGTGCCGTTGACGATATAGACGTCGCCCTTGCGCACAGCCCGCGTCTCGATGGCTGCGGCGTTCGAGCCCGCCTGCGGCTCGGTCAGCGCGTAGCAGCCGATCTTTTCGCCCCGGGCGAAGGGCGTCAGGAGTCTTTTCTTTTGCTCTTCGGTTCCGAAGCGGTGGAGAGAACCACAGTAGAGCGAATTCTGGACCGACAGGATCACGCCGGTGGAGGCGCAGCAACGCGAGATCTCTTCGATCACGATGGAATAAGCGACGTGGTCAAAGCCGGCACCGCCCTCCGACTCCGGCAGGGCGACCCCCGTGAGGCCCAGGTCGGCGGCTTTCTTGAAGGTTTCGTGGGGGAAGCGGCCCGTTTCATCGATCTCGCGCGCCAGCGGTTTTACTTCGGCCTCGGCGAACTCGCGGACCGTGCGTTGAAGCAACTCCTGTTCTTCCGTCAGTTCCAGGTTCACCGTTGCTCACCTCGAAACTGTCCCGGCGGGGAAGCGGCGCAAGGCTCAAGCCAGAGCGACCCGCAACTTCTCGTACGTCGTGCGCAGATCTTCGGGCTCCACCCGCGTTTCCGCGGTGACCGTCATGAAGTTCGTGTCGCCAAACCACCGCGGCAGCACGTGCAAGTGCAAGTGACCCTGCACGCCCGCGCCCGCCGCGCGTCCCAGGTTCATGCCCAGGTTCATGCCGTCGGGCCGGTAAACCGAGTTCAGCGCCGCCTCCATCCGCCCCGCCAGCTCCATCATCTCGCGCAAGGTTTCGGCGTCGCAGCTCGCCAGTTCGCGCACGTGCGCGTAGGGCACGATCATCACGTGGCCTGAAGTGTAGGGATAGCGATTGAGGATGATGAAGTTTTTCACGCCGCGCAGGATGATGAGTGTCTCGCCATCGTTCCGGCGCGCCAGGGCGTCGCAAAAAATGCACTCAGGCTTCTCACCGCCCGAAACTTCAGTCATGTACTTGTAGCGCCAGGGTGTCCAAAGATAGTCCACGGGTTGCGGCCGGGTTCAGCCTTGCGGCGGCCGGTCCGCGGCCGGCGCTGGAGACGCGACTTCGGCCGCTCCGGAGTTATTGACGAAGTCTTTCAGCTCTTTGCTGGGCTTGAAGAAGGGAATCTTCTTCGGCGGCACTTCCACCTTGGCGCCGGTCTTGGGATTGCGCCCGACGCGGCCGCGGCGCTGCCGCGTTCGAAAGCTGCCGAAACCGCGAATCTCGATCTTGTCGCCGCTCTGCAGAGCGTGGATGATGCGCTCAAATACGGTTTCGACAACGGTCTCCGACTCCTTGCGCGGCAATTCCGTGACGCGCAGCACCTCTTCGATCAAGTCGGCTTTGGTCATTGTGGAGTTCTTGGTCATGTTCCGTCCGCCTCGTTCAATTGTGAGAATCGGCCCGCCTGGTCCCGAAGCGCGATTGGCGGGAGAAAACCCGCCCGCGATGGGCTTTCCTTATCACTAATGTGGCCCGGAGGTAAAATGAAATTTCTTGCGGCCCCCGACGCGTTCCACCCCCGCGCCGGAACCCGCCCCCTACAGGGACTCGCGCTTGGACAGAATCGCGTCCCCGATCGTGGCCGTCGCCGACGATTTCGTGGCGCGGTACTGTTCGATCTCGCGGCGCTCCGCCTGCCGCACCGCCGCGCGATAACTGAGCCCAATGCGCCGCTGCTCGTGATTGATCTTGATGATTTTGAACTCGTATTCCTTTCCCACTTCGAGCAACCCGGTGATTTTGGCCGGCGCGCTGCCCCGACCGAAGCGCCCGCCGGTGCCGTCTTCACGGCGGCGCCGTTCCTCGATCTCGGTGTTGTGGCAGAGGCCCTCGATGTTATCGCCCAGTTCCACGAATGCACCGAAGGTGGCAATCCGCGAGACCTTGCCCTTCACCACCTGTCCGACCTTGTGGCTCTTGAACCAGTCGCCCCAGATGTCGTTCACCTGTTTGATGCCCAGCGAGACGCGCCGGTTCTCGCCATCGATCCGGAGCACCTTGGCGGTGACCGTATCACCCTTCTTGAAGTGCTCGTGGGGATTCTTGATTCGCCCGGTCCAGCTCACGTCGCTCACGTGGACCAGCCCGTCGAAGCCGTCCTCGATCTCGACGAACACACCGAAGTCGGCGATATTTCTCACCTTGCCGGTCACTACTGACCCGATCGGATACTTCTCCGCCACCTGCATCCACGGATCGGGCAGCGCCTGCTTCATTCCCAGGGACACCCGCCGGTCGCTCGGCTTGATATCCAGGATCATCACGTCCACTTCATCGCCCACCCTCACCACCTTCGATGGGTGCTGCAGCTTCTTCGCCCAGCTCATCTCGGTGATGTGCACCAGGCCTTCGATGCCAGCCTCGAGCTCGACAAAGCAACCATAGTCCACGATGCCGGCAATTTTCCCCTTCACTTTGCTTCCCGCGGGATACTTTTGACCGGCCGTCTCCCAGGGATCTTTCTGCAACTGCTTCAGTCCCAAGGAGACACGCTGCTTCTCCTTGTCGAACTTCAAGATCTGGACGTCGATCTCCTCTTCCGGCTTGACCACTTCGGAGGGATGCTTCACGCGTCCCCAACTCAGGTCGGTGACGTGCAAGAGTCCGTCGAGCCCGCCGAGGTCCACGAAAGCGCCGTAGTCGGTGACATTCTTCACGCGCCCGCGGACCACCTGCCCTTCGGAGAGTTGGTCGAGCAGCGCGGCACGCTGGGCATGCAGCCCCTCTTCGAGCAGCGCCCGGCGGCTCACGACGACGTTTCCACGGCGGCGGTTCAGCTTCGTGATCCGGCACTCGATCTCTTGTCCCACCAGGTTGTCGAGATTGGCCGTGGGCCGCAGGTCGAATTGCGAACCCGGCAGGAAGGCGCGCACGCCGATGTCCACGACGAGACCGCCCTTGATGCGATCCACGATCTTCGCCGTGATGGTTTCCTTCGCTTTGTACGCAGCCTCAATCTTTTCCCAGGCCCTCCGCCGAAGCACGCGAAGGTACGACACAATGACGTAGCCGTCCTTCCTCTCTCCGGTGCGCTGCACCTCGATGGTCGCCTCGGGATCGGGCTTCGGCAGTTCCGTCTCGGTGAACTCTGCCGCTGGAATCAACGCCTCGGTCTTCAGCCCGAGGTCCACCACCACGCCTTGGTCGGTGTATGCGACGACCTTGACGTTGAGTATCTCGTCCTGCGCCGGCGCTTCCTGGGGCTCGCTGTACTGGTCGATGAGCTGGCTCAGTTCCGCCGCGGCAGCCGTCTCCTCGGGCGTCTGGCCCTCCGGCGCTTCATCAGCGGCCTCCTGGCTTGGAGGTGGCGCTCCAGCCGCAGCCGTGTCCCCGGGCGTTTCGCCCTCGGGGGGTGCGGCATCCGCGGCGGCCTCTTGGGCTACTGGCGGCGCTTCCGCGGGGGCCGGAGCAGGAACCGTCTCTGCCGCTTGTGGAGAGGCGGACTCTGCAGATGGATAAGTCGCGGGTCGGTTCTGTTCTTGGGTCGAATCAGGGTCCTGTGCCGGTACTGCGGCAGCCGAGTCCAGCTGCTGGCTGAGGTTGTCGTGGTCGTCAAACATGGTTGATGGCCTCCCAAATACTCCCGTCACACGTCAAAAAAGTTCCTTGCGGACTCCTACCCGGGTCTTGTGCAAGGAAGGAAGTGCTACGGCCCTCGTTAAGCTGTAACGCGTGCATGATACCCGCCCAAATCCCGTGTTGTCAATGAATCGGGCAGGGCCGAGACACACCGTCCTTATTGACTAGGATGCCGCCACCGTGCCAATTGGAGGCCTGGTTTCTAGGGGGGGTCGGACGACTGGTTTCAGACGCGCGCTCGGCCCGCCTGACGCACTTCGCGGCGGAAATCCGGCGCGAATACTTCCACCGTGCGGCACATTTCATAGAGGCGGGAGCGCGTGCGCGTTCCGATGCGGTCCGCCAGGGTCTCTTCGCGGACAACGACCAGCCGCCCCGAAGGATCCTTGGGCGGCTCCTTCTTCTCGCGGGGTTCGTCCAAGTAGTTGGTGGTGATGATCGTGCACCGGCGATGGCTGAGATCGCGCGAGGCATCCGCGTATCGCGTGTTGAGGATGAATCCGATGATGTCGCGGACCCAGTCGGAAGGCTTGATGACACCGAGATCGTCCATGACCAGCACTTCCGCGGCAAGGACGGGATCGAGGATGCTCATTTCCGTCGCTTGGCTGGAGCTGTTGTAGCTGTCTTGAATCTCTCTCAGTAGTTTTCCGTATTCGCAGAAGAAGCCGGTGTGGCCGCGCTTGATTAGTTCTTTTAGCGCGGCGACGGCGAGGTGAGTCTTGCCGACGCCCGATCGCCCCATGAGGAGCAATCCCGCGTCGCTGCCCCCGGGGTAGTCGCGCACAAAGCCCTGAGCGAGGAGTTTGGCTTGTTTCAAGGAGCGCACCGCCTCGGGGGTGTAGCTCCCGTCAGCCAGTTCGGTCTCGAAGTTCTCGAAGTCGCAATGCTCGTAACGGCGGGGAATCCGCGCGCGAGCCATCTGCTGTCCGGCGCGCTCGCCGGCCACGCAATCGCACGCCACGGCAAACACACCGGGCCGGCCCGGCGCGGATCCCGGCTTATCGGCGGAGACCAGCTTCCACCCGGTGCCTTTGCAGAAGGGGCATGTCTCGATCGCCATGACGACAGCATAGGCACACGCAGGGTCCGCGGCAAGCCCGCCGGGCTGTGGAAGGTTCGCGCAGGTGTGGGAAAGCGGAAGGCGAGGCGCACACGCCGCGCTCAAGTGCAGCGCGGTCGAGTCCGGTCCTGGGTCCCGTTCATTTCGCCAGCGCATTGGCCGCGTTCGCGGCCAAGATGAAAGTGGTCACGGTGTCGACCACGTATTCATTCTCGTACCACAGGAACGGCCAAGCGTCCTTGAGTTCCGGGAAGTCCGGCTGAATGATCACGACACCCGGGATCATGCCGCCGGGAATGAAGGAGTAGTCGGCCCGGTTGTTGCCATAGGCGATCAGTTTGGATTGAGTGCCCACCGAGCACACATAGGAAACGTTCGATACCGGGTGCGTCCCGAGCACATAATCGAAGCCGCGCAGCGTGTACTCCGGTCCCACGATCTCCGGAAACGCTTGATGAAAAAAGTACATTTGAACGGAGAATCCGGCGGCAGCTCCCGCGCCGCCCCAGGTGCCGGCAAGGATTGGAACGCCATAGGGGTTTTTGGACAAGGCCTCGTCCAATTTTGGCTTGTAGGCGCGAAGCGCGGAGGCAAGGCCATCCTTGTACTCCTGATCCATGAATGGCAGAGCGCGCACGGCGACCCAACCCAAGAAGGGGAATCGCTCCGCGATCGCCGGCAACAGTTCCTTTAGGCGTTTTCGATAAATCTCACCACCGTTTGTCGCGATCAAGAGTTCGACGGCAGCCCTGGCTTCCCCGTCGGCGAGTTCGCCGCCGGTCATATTGAACGATTTGAAAAGGACAGGAGGGCGCTTGTGTTCGTCGTCCCACACACGCACGGCCGTCTGGAGGCATTCCGCGCTCAGGCTGTCGTTAAACCCGCGCAGCACGCGACTCGCCGCGGCGAGAGAGGAGATGGCGAGATAGTCCAAGGGCGTAGCTTTGTTCGTGAAAGCCCAGCGATCGTCGGGCAGACCGGAATACACACCGTCCGTCTCCAAGAGGCCCAGGCGCGGTGAATAGATGCGGTTGTCAGTTTTCGAGGCGGCGTCTCCCAGGTGGGTGTATTCCTCGAGCGTGGGCTCGATGATGCCCGGGAAGGCGTGGCCTACAGCCTTGTATTGGCCAAGAATAGCGAGCACCCCATGCTCGACCTGCTGCACGGCATCGGGGATGCCGTCCGGCTTGCGAATCTGGACGAAGCGGGCTTTTTCGTCCACCGTAGTCTCGTCCCAATCGACTTGGAAATACTCCTTCGCCAGCACGAGATCGGTGATGGCGTGCGCCTGGGTTTGGGTGCGAATGTCAAAATCTCCCGCATCGTACCAGCCGCCACGGTCGAGACCTGGGATATGCTCGCCCGGCGCGAACGGCGAATCGGTGGAGGGTCCCATCGCGTAGCCGTCGAAGTGAACGTGATTTGGGGGCGCTTGCCTCGCGTCATCGAGATGGGAAGCGCCGTGCCAGATGCGATAGCCCTCACGCACTTTGACGTGATCCATCTGCACCGCCAAATACGTATCGAGCGAGGGTTGCCACACGCCCCAGCGGTACACGTCCTTGGCGATCCGGAAGGGCTCGGTCGTGCGACCGGCGTACTCGATGGCGTAAATGCCCGGTTCGTGAACGGAGGAGAAATCGAAATGGGCGTACTGATATCGCATCCACTTGCCCCAGGGCTTTATCTCACCGCGGAATACCTCGCTATATCTGCCTTCCGGTGTGACCCGAAGGACGCGGGCGGTCTTGGGCGCTTGGTAGAGCGGGTCGAGTTCCAGCACGGCGACTTTCGTGCGCTCCGGCGTGTATCCGACCTGGTTGTAGGCCACCACAGGTGGGCGGACCCATCCCGGCACCAAATTGGGACGAATGTGCCAGACGACTGCGTTTTCGGTGCGGTCTGACGGGATCAAGGTGCGAACGACAAACCATCCGTTCTGCGCCTTGTTTCGGCCGTCGAACAGCATCAAGGGACCGGAATCAGACGCGATCGTGACGCGGGTCAAGGGATCCTCGGGCGCCAGCACGATCCGCTGGCCGGTGGCCAGGGGGAGCGGCTGCACGGTTCCACTTTCGTCTCTCTGCATGGGGCCGTTGGGGTGCCGCGGGAACATGCCGAACCCCGTGTCCAGCATGAAGGATTTGCCGAAATAGGCGGTAGGCAGGAATTCCAGGTTGAATCCCGCCTTGCCAACGAGCGAGCTTGGGAGCGGCTGGTCGAGGTGCACGGACACGCGGAAACCATCCGCTTCGGGAAGAACCTCGATGCGATAGCTCAGGCCGCGGTCGGGGTACGCGCAGAAAGCAGTCAGCTGATTGTCGGATGGGGCGCGCTTCCTCTCCTTGAAATGAGGAATCGGATCCCACTGCTCGGGCGTGGGAGACAGGCGCACATCGCCATTCGTAGCAATCCGCTCGCCATGCAGGATGATCTCGAGCCCACTCATCTTTTCGTCGCCGAAGACGCCGTGATAAGGGTTGTGAAACAGCAGCACGCTGAGGCCTTGCGCCTCGAAGTAATCCCGATCGTTCAATCGAATGTCGGAGCCATACAGCGGAGACAAGCAAAACAGCAAGACCGCAACCGCGCGAAGTTTGATAATGGGAGTTCTCCTCATCGCAGACCATCGCCGGAAGCAACTTGGGATCGACCCCAAGAACTGCGCTGCCGGCATCGGCTATCTTACTGCTTAAATTGTCGCGAGGGATGTGGCGCCCTGGGGCACTGCTTGAATCAGACGTCCCGGCCGGACGCGCGAGTGGCGCGCGGCGGCGTCAACCGCACGATGGCATTGCGCGGGGCCTTCTCGACCGTCTGTTTGGCTACCTCCGCCAGTTCACCCTGGACGAAATGCACGAACTCCTCCATCTGCTTCTCCATCTCCATCATCTTCTCCCGCATATTCAAGATGATGTCGACACCCGCGAGGTTCACGCCCATGTCCCGCGCCAGGGTCAAGATCACCTCGAGCCGCTCGAGGTCCCGGTCGGTGTAGAGCCGCGTGTTCCCCTGCGAACGCGAGGGCTTGAGCAGCCCGACGCGCTCGTAGAGCCGCAGCGTCTGCGGGTGCAGCTTGTAGAGCTCGGCCACCGCGCTGATCATGTAGCCGGCCTTGGCTCGTTTTTTTCCTCGTGGCGACATATTGGTTGGCGCTCCGCTAAACGCCTGCCTTCGCGAACAAATCCTTCCGCGGGTCTTCGGGCGCCACGCTCTCGAGCTCGTGCATGAGGTTGCGCACGCGCTCGTCAGTCGGTTTCGGCACCACCACCTGAATCTCCACGTACTGATCGCCGCGCTTGCCGCTTCGCGCGCTGGCCACGCCCTTTTCGCGCAGGCGCAGCGTGCGCCCACTATTGGTTCCCGGAGGGATGCGCACGATCGCGCGCCCGTCCACCGTAGGCACTTCAATTTTCGCGCCGAGTGTGGCCTCACTCACGGTCACCGGCACTGCGGTGTAGATATCGTCTCCGCGCCGTTCGAAGAAGGGATGCGGTTTCACCTCGACGAGCAGGTACAGGTCGCCAGGGGGGGCGCCGAGCGTTCCGGCATTGCCCTTGCCCGGTACTCGCACGCGGGCGCCCAAATGCACCCCGGCAGGGATGCGCACGTCGGTGGTTTCCGTGCGCCGCAGGCGCCCCTCGCCGTGGCAGGTGCGGCACATCGTCCGGACGTGTCCGGTTCCGCCACAGCGCGTGCAGTTCACCTGGAACCGCATGCGCCCGCTGGTCTGCTGTACCGTGCCGGTTCCACCGCATGCCGTGCACGTCTGCGGATTGCCTACGGCACCGGTCCCCTGGCAATCGCGGCAGCTTTCCAGGCGCGCGATGGAGATCTTCTTCACCACGCCGCGGACCGCCTCCCAGAAACCAATCTCGATCTGGTATTCGAGGTCACTGCCGGACTCGCGCTCGGGCTCGCCCGCGCCGCGCCCGCCGCGGAAAACCTGCCCGAACAGGTCGCGGAAGCTCATGCCGCCCATTCCGCCGAAGTCGAATCCGCCGAAATCGAAGTGGGCGCTCTCCGGACCGGCGCCCGGCTGCGGCCCGGCCTGAAAATTATCCGAGTAGAATCCCATCTGATCGTACATTTGCCGCTTTTTCGAATCGGAGAGGACATCGTAGGCTTCCTGAATCTGCTTGAACTTTTCTTCGGAGGATTTGTCGCCCGGATTCAAGTCGGGATGATACTTGCGCGCCAGCTTGCGGAAGGACGTGCGGATGTCTTTGGCGCTCGCCTTCCGCGATACGCCCAGCAGTTCGTAATAATCGGTTTTGGCCGTGGCTGGCATTCGCGTCACTCGTTCTCAGTCATCAGTAGTAAAGGCCGCTTCTCCCCAGCACCCCGGTGGAACGGGAAACGGACGAATTCTTCACAGTTTCGTCCATCGCGCGTTCCATCCGGCCATTTCCGCCTGTTCCCGCGCCAGTTCTTCGCGGCGCTTTTGCCGTTCTTCGTTGCGCGCGCCGATCGAGGCTTCCTTCTGGTTTGCTCGCTCGATCCATTTGTCGATCAGGCCGATCCGCTGTTCGACAAGCATCGCATCGGAGCGGAACCTCAGCGTCGGTCCGATTATCTCCACCGAACGTGGCGGGAAGTCCGGCGGCGGCGCCTGTTGCGCGTCGTAGAAGAGGCGCTTCCAGTCCGCCGTGGGCACTTCATTGAGCGGCACCTGCACCAGAAAAAAGTTCTCGCGGAGCTTCTGCGCCGCCTGCGGCGGGCCCGTGCGCTTCACCCCTTCGGTTGCGCTCACCAGCTCTCCTGTTTTTGCATGTAGGGGTGCAATCCCGTGCGGCGGGCACCCCGGCGCTGACCCCTGCGCGTTCAGTTCGGCTTCTTCGTTTCGTCTACGTCCACGTACTCGGCGTCAATCACATCGCCCTGACCTTTGCCGCCGGACGGCTTTTCGCCACCGCCGCCGCTCGTTCCTGTTCCTGCACCGCCCTGGCCCGTCGAGCCTGCCGCTGCGGTCGAGCGATAGAGTTCCTCGGCTACTTTGTGCAAGGAGCGCTCGAGGTTTTCGCTGGCCGACCGAAGTCGTGCCACGCCACCTTCATTCATGGCCTTCTTCGCGTCATCGATCGCTTCTTCGACGTGTTTGACATCGGCCTCGGCAAGTTTTTCACGATTCTCGCGGATGGTTTTCTCCGCCTGGTACACAATCCCGTCCAGCCGGTTCCGCGCTTCCACTTCTTCCATCCGCCTGCGGTCGTCCTCGGCGTGCGATTCCGCCTCGACCCGCATCTTCTCGGCTTCGTCCTTCGTCAAACCAGTCGAAGCCGTGATGGTGATCTTCTGCTCCTTGTTCGTGGCCTTGTCCTTTGCGCTCACGTTCAAAATGCCGTTAGCATCGATGTCGAACGTGACCTCGATTTGCGGAATTCCCCGAGGCGCGGGCGGAATGCCGTCGAGCTTGAAGGTTCCGAGCGACCGGTTGTCCTTCGCGAACTTCCGTTCGCCTTGCAGAACGTGAATCTCCACGCCCGGCTGGTTGTCCGAAGCCGTCGAATAGGTCTCCACTTTGCGGGTCGGGATGGTCGTGTTGCGCGGAATTTGTACGGTCATTACGCCGCCGAGCGTCTCGACGCCAAGCGAAAGCGGCGTCACGTCGAGCAGCAGAATGTCCTTCACTTCGCCAGCCAGCACCGCGCCTTGAATCGCCGCTCCCACGGCCACGACCTCGTCCGGGTTCACACCCTTGTGCAGCTCTTTTCCGCCGAAGAACGTGCTCACCAGCGACTGCACCTTGGGAATACGAGTTGATCCGCCGACGAGCACGACCTCTTGGATATCGTTCGGCGACATCTTTGAGTCTTCCAACGCTCGCTTCACGGGCCCCATGGATCTTTCCAGCAGGTCATTCATCAACTGTTCCAGACGGATGCGGGTCAGCTTCTGCTGCATGTGGATCGGTCCGCTTGGACCAGCGGTGATGAACGGCAGGTTGATCTCCGTCTCCATCATCTGGGAAAGCTCGATCTTGGCCTTTTCCGCGGCTTCCTTCAGGCGCTGCAGGGCCATCTTGTCTTTGCCCAAATCGATTCCATGCTCTTTTTTGAACTCATCGATGAGCCAGTCAACGATCCGCTGATCCACGTCATCGCCGCCCAGGTGCGTATCTCCATTCGTGGACTTCACCTCGACCACGCCACTGCCTACTTCCAGCACGGAGATGTCGAAGGTTCCGCCGCCGAGATCGTATACCGCAATTGTCTCGTCGCTCTTCTTGTCAAGCCCGTAAGCCAAGGCGGCCGCCGTCGGTTCATTGATGATGCGCAGCACCTCTAAACCCGCAATTTCTCCGGCCTGCTTCGTGGCTTGCCGCTGCGCGTCGTTGAAATACGCCGGCACGGTGATGACCGCCTTGATGACTTTCTCTCCAAGGAAGTCCTCTGCGGCGTTCTTCAGCTTGGTCAAGATCATGGCGGAAACTTCCGGCGGGCTGTACACCTTCCCCGCGATCTCCACACGCGCATCGTCGTGTGCGCCCTTAACAACTTTGTAGGGCACCCGCTTCATTTCCTCAGCGACTTCGTCGTAGCGGCGGCCCATGAAGCGCTTAATCGAATAGACGGTGTTCTCCGGGTTGGTGACCGCCTGCCGCTTGGCCACCTGTCCCACCAACCGCTCCCCGTTCTTGGTGATGGCCACGACCGAGGGTGTCGTGCGCGTGCCCTCCTGATTGGGGATCACCACCGGCTCGCCTCCCTGCAGAACGGCCACTACCGAGTTGGTGGTTCCGAGATCAATCCCAATAATCTTCGTCATTGTTGCCATTCCTCCCGGTTGCTCGCCTTCCCCGTGATTGGCAATCAGGGGGTCTTGTTCGCCCAGACAGATCGATCGGAGCCGGGCACAACGAGCATTCTGACTATGACTCCAGAGCGATTATATGCATTGAGTGTCTCGTTGTCAAGTTCAATCTAATTCATCTAACACATGTATTTACAATATGGTGCAGGACATAATGCTGCCGTAGATCACTATTCCGAAGGACTCTCTGTGCGATCATGGGCGGCAAACACTCTTGTTTGACAGGGCATCTTACTGCAAAGAGCTTTAAAGGTCGTTCACCGAAAGCAGACACAAATTTGTATGGGAGCTGCTCCTTGAAGGTAAAGCCGGGTTACAATGCCGCTTCTTTGAATCTGCGTCTCTGCCTTGGAGGAGAAGAGTGAAATCGCTGAAACTCGCGGCTGCGGTGGTTGTGGCTTTTGCATTTGTGAGCACCCCTTTGCCGGCGGCGCGCAAGGCCGGGCAGCCAAAGGCGGGGAATGCCAAAGCCCAAGGTTCCAAGCCCACAGCGCCGGAGCCCCCGCCAGTCAAAGCGTTTGGCGCAAAGGGCGCCCCCATCACGATCGAGATCTTCAGCGACTTTGAGTGTCCGTCCTGCCGTACGTATTACGAAGGCGTTTGGCGCAGACTGATGGAGAACTACGTAGACACGGGAAAGGTTTATCTCATCCATCGCGACATGCCGCTTCCGATGCACGCCTCCTCGCGCTTGGCCGCACAATACGCCGACGCGGCGGCGCGCATCGGCAAATTTGAGAAGGTCGAGGAGGTGCTCTTCTCGAAGCAAGACGTCTGGGGGCAGAGCGGCGACGTAGACGGCACTGTCGCTTCGGTACTGACACCGGCAGAAATGGCCAAAGTCCGGCAACTCGTCAAGGGAGGTCAGCTCGGTGCCGCCATCGAGAGAGATCTTGCCCTCGGACAGACTTACCGCATCAATCAGACTCCCACGACCATCATCACCTGTAAGGGCCAGACGTACCCGGTGGTGGGCGCGGTGAGCTATTCAATTCTTCGCCAGTTCCTCGACCAGCTACTCAGCCAGAAGTGAAACGGAGCCACGATGATGCAATCCAGCCCTTTCAGTTTCCGCCGTATCGTCATCCTGCTCGGCAGGCTGATTCTTGGCGGCATCTTCATTTATGCCGGTTATTCGAAGTTGTTTTTCCCCACGATGGTTCCGCACTGGCCTGTCGGAATTGGACTTTCGTACTTCGCCCTGCAGGTGGATTCCTACCAATTGCTGGCGCCGTGGGCGGTCAACTTCGTCGCTCATACATTGCCATTTGCCGAAATAGCTCTCGGGCTCCTCTTGATCATCGGCTGGCAGCTCCGCATTTGGGCCACGCTCGTGAGCCTGATCATGATCGGTTTCTTTGCGGTGGTTGTGCGGAGTTACGCTCTCCACTTGGAGATCAATTGCGGCTGTTTTGCCAAGCCCGAGCCTCTCGACATCTGGACAGTGATTCGCGATGGTCTTCTCGGCGCGTTGGCACTCGTGATGACGATCTTCGCGTATATCGAAGCACGCAGGCCGCACCCCTGGTCCGCTGCGGAGAAGCGGTAGCTCAACCTCGCAACCGCCATCTCCTCGGTTCGGATGGCCTCCTTACGGACGGGTTCTGCGAAACGGCTCTTTCTCCGCCCTCGTCTGCGTTAGAATCAACGACTGAATGCTGAGCCTCCCGCCGATCACGCTGCGTCTTCGTGGCTGGAAACTCATCGACCGCGTCGCGCTGGCGTTTCTCCTTTGTTGCTCGATCATACTGGGCGCGGGTCTCGGCCTGCTGTTCGTTTACGCCAGCGACCTCCCGGAGATTCGCGCTCTGGAGACGTACCGCCCGGACGTGGTCACCGAAATCTACGCGGACGACGGCCAGCTCGTCGGAACCTTTGCCTTGCAGCGGCGCACCCTGATGACCTACGAGCAGTGCCCTCGCGTGCTCTATAACGCGGTTCTGGCGATCGAGGACCAACACTTTCAGGACCATTGGGGCATTGATTTTCCGCGCGTTTTCGGCGCCGCCTTTCGCAACTTGATCAAGCGCCGCATCACGGGAGGCGCTAGCACGATCACCATGCAGCTCGCCGGCAACCTCTTTCTTGACCGGACCGATCGCAGCTTCCGCCGCAAGATACAAGAGTCCCTCCTGGCCCTGCAAATCGAGCGGCGCTACACCAAACCCCAGATCTTCACCATGTACGCCAATCAGGTGTACTTGGCCCACGGCAACTACGGCTTCGCCGCCGCTTCCGAGTTTTATTTCGGCAAGCCGGTCACCGATTTGAAGCTGCCCGAAGCAGCACTGCTGGCCGGCATGGTCAATGGGCCGAAGTACTCGCCGCTCGTCCGGCCCGATCTGGCCCTCGAGCGGCGCAATCTGGTGCTCCGCCGCATGGCCGAGGAAGGGAAGATCACTCCGGCCGAAGCCGACGCCGTCCGGAAAACTCCGCTCGGCCTGCATGTGCAGTATCCGCGCAACGATCTTGCGCCTTATTTCTTCGAGGAAATCCGCAAGTATCTCGAAGCCACCTACGGCACCGAAGCGGTCCATGAGCGCGGCCTTCGCGTTTACACCACGCTCGATATAAACATGCAGCGCACCGCCAATCGCGCCGCTGCGGACGGCCTCCATACTTACGATCGGCGCCACGGCTGGCGTGGCGGCCTGCCGAACATCCTCCGCGACAATCTCGGCAAGCTGGACACCTACGAAGACGAGGATTGGCGCCACCCGATCGAAAAGGGCGATTACGTCACCGCGCTCGTCACTGCGGTTGACGAGCGCACCGCTGTGCTCAAGGTCGGCCCCCACCGCGCCATCCTCACAGCCTCGGACTTCGCCTGGACCGGCCGGCGCCGGCCCACCGAACTTCTCAAGGTGGGCGATCTCGCCCAAGTCTCCATCCAGGACCTGAGGGATGGCACGGCCCGCGTTCAGCTCGAGCAATTGCCCGCCGCCCAGACTGCACTGGTCGCCATTGACAACCCCACCGGCGAGGTGAGGGCCATGGTCGGCGGCTACAGCTTCGAGGAATCGAAGTTCAATCGAGCCACGCAGGCGCTTCGCCAGGTTGGCAGCTCGTTCAAGATCTATGTCTATTCGGCGGCCATCGAGAAAGGCTCGAGCCCGTTCGACACCATCCTCGATGCCCCCTTCACAACCGTCAGCGGCGGCCAGGCATACACACCGCACAACTACGACGAAAAGTTCGAAGGCATGATCACTCTTCGCCGCGCACTGGCCGGCTCCCGAAACGTCCCCGCCGTCAAGCTCACGGAAAAAATCGGCATCAACAGTGTGGTGGACATGGCGAAACGCTTCGGCATTACCACTCCTCTGCCTCCCTACCTTCCGCTCGCCCTTGGCGCCGCGGACATGAAGCTTCTCGAGCACACCGCGGCCTTCACCGTGTTCCCGGACGAAGGCATCCGCATTGATCCCTACATGATCCGCCGCGTGACCACTTACGAGGGCGCGCTGCTCGAAGAGGCCCATCCCGAAGTCCACGACGTGATCTCACCGGACGTCGCCCACACGATGACGGCGATGCTCGAAGAGGTCGTTCAATTTGGCACGGGCGTAGCCGCCAAGGGACTCGGCCGGCCCTCGGCGGGGAAGACCGGCACGACGCAAGATTATACCGACGCCTGGTACGTTGGATTCACGCCCCAGCTCACCACCGGCGTGTGGGTCGGCTTCGACGACAAGCAAATCTCTCTGGGGAAGAAAGAAACTGGCGCCCGCGCCGCGTTGCCCATCTGGCTTGAGTTCATGCAGTCGGCAATGGGGGGGATGCCGGTGGAAGACTTCGCTGGGGTCGAGCCTCTGGAGAAAGTCGCCGGCGAACAGCACATCCAGGTGGACACGCCGGACACGGCTCCGACCGAGGATGCCCCGGCGGATGAAGCCGCCAAACCCGCTGTCCCGGAGACACCTCCCCGTTAGCCAACCATCGCCGCCCGCCTACCTGCGAAACGGATCCCACCCCCGAGGAACGATCGGGCGCGTCCTGTTCCCATCCTCAACAAGAAGCATGCCTGTGGCGCGCGTGATCTCACCGATCTTCGTCAGCGACACGCCGCGATACTCCCGTGGCACGAGGTGGGCCAGGCGCCACGGCACGGTGAAGAGAAGCTCATAATCATCGCCGCCATCGAGCGCCAGCGCCAGGAGGTCAAATCGCCGCCCGCTTCCCAGGTCCGGCACCCGTGGCAACGGCAGCTTGTCCGCATAGACCCGGGCGCCAGCGTCACTAGCCTCACAAAGGTGGCCTAGATCCGTGGAGAGCCCGTCGGAAACATCGATCATGGCCGTCGCCAGCCGTCTCTTCGAGAGCCATTGGCCCAGTTCGATCCTCGGTTCCGGGTAGAGGTGCTTGCGAAGCAACCGGCGAATCCCTGGAACTTGCGTCCACCTCCCGGGAAGCAACTCCATGCCAAGCTGCGCCTCACCTAGCCTTCCGCTCACCCAGATGAGATCTCCCGGTCGGGCCCCCGAACGCAAAACAGCCTCGCCACGCCTCACCTCCCCGATCACGGTGATGCTGACGAGGATTTGCCGATGCCGACTCGTATCGCCGCCTGCCAGCTCGAGGCCCAGACGCCGCGCCGCCCGCCGCAGGCCGCTAAGGAAACCGTCCAACCAGCGACCCGCGCAAGAGGGGGGCAGGGCCAAACTGAGAAGAAAACAGCGCGGCGCCCCGCCCATGGCCGCAATGTCGCTCGTCGCCCGCGCCAGACACTTCCAACCGACTGCTTCCGCCGGATGCCTCTCTCTGAGGAAGTGCATTCCTTCGAGGAACCAATCGCACGTCAGGATGGTCTCGTGTTCCGGCAAGGGGGTGAGCAACGCCGCATCATCTCCCATGCCGATCCTGAGCTTCTTACTCCGCCCAGGGCTCCCCATCCGCCGAAATGCTTTCTCAATACTTTCAACGAGTTCGTCTTCCTGCATCCGTCCCCTCTCCACGATTCGCGGGCCCCCTGCAGGGATTCCTTGCCCGCATTGAATCATAAGCCTGTCTGGGAGCCCGTTCATCTCGACCTGTGACCAGCCTGCCCATTCGTACAGTTAACAGCTACCCACAGACAGGTACGAAATAACGATTGACGCGGCTCTCTACAGAATTTAGTATCTCACCAGTTTCAATTCAGGATTCGCGGTTCAGACGGAGCAGTACTTGAAATTCGCAGGGGCGCCGGTTCAGGGTGCAAGCCGGCATGTGAGCCTCTAGACCGGCGCGACCAATCAATCCGAGGACCTATGAAGGGTAAGAGCTACACCTTCTTTATTGCCTCGAACATGCCCGGGAAGTTCCGGAAACTTCGTGTGCCCGCGTACGCCCTCCATGCCATCGCCATTCTCGCCGTGATTGGCGGCATCACGACAGCAGCCGCTGTCGGCTCCTACACGCGCATGCTCTGGAAGGTCGGCAATTACAACGCTTTGCGCCACGAGCGAGATACCCTGAAGGGGCAGTACCAGGAGCTGCAGACGACGGTCAAGGACACGAATCAGCGCCTCGATTCTCTCCAGTCGCTCGCCACTGAAGTCGCCATGACCTACGGCGTTCTTCGCTTCCGCCCGGCGCCCTTCCAAGTAACCGACCTCCCACAAAGCCCGGAAGCCGAATTCGAGAACACGGTAGAACAGTACAATTTCCTGCAGAAGAACGCGGCTGCGATCGCCATCTCGAATGGGGGGCTGCGGCTGATTCCCGCGAGTTTCGCAGACAGCAGCTATACACCTTCCTTTTGGCCCGTCATGGGGCGCATCACCGGAAGTTTTGGGGAGCGGCTCGACCCGTTCAGTGGTGAAGGCGCTTTCCACACGGGCGTGGACATCTCCGCCCAATACGGTGAACCGATTCATGCCACCGCCGATGGCATCGTGACCATCGCTGATACCCATTCCGGATATGGCCGCCTCGTGGTGGTAGATCACGGCTTCGGCATCACCTCCTGGTACGCTCATCTGTCCGCCTTTGCCGCTGTCGTTGGATCGCGCGTGAAGCGCGGCCAGGTGGTCGGCTATGCGGGTCTCAGCGGACGTTCAACGGGCCCGCACGTTCATTTTGAGGTCCGCTTGAACAATGCCCCGGTCAATCCCATGCGGTACCTCCGCCACTCTTCCCAGGGCGACTAGTTTTAGACCTATCCATCTGTGAGTTTTACCTCTCATCTCGGCGCAGCGACCTCGGCGCGCGCTCTATGCTGGCAGAGGAGAATGCTCTCTCTCGGCGCCTTGGTGCTTGCCTTGGCAGGAACTGCTGTGGCGCAGGGACAACCGGCTCCCCAGCCGGCGAGAGAAGCGTCCGCACAAGAAAAGCCTACGCGGCCGGCATCCGCTCCCATCCACATCGCCTGGGTGGGTGACATCGTCCTGGAAGTTCCCTGGCGCCCATCGGCGGTTTCTCCGCGAGCGCTTTTTGACGGCGTACGGGAACGCCTGCTGAGTTCCGATCTGGTGATCGGCAATCTAGAGTCCCCGCTTACCGATTGGACGGAGCAGACTCCTTACAAAAACAAGGCCGACGTAGAGGCCGGTCGCGACGTCATCTTCCGGGTGGCTTCGCCCGAGGCCGCCCGGGCGCTTTTCGATGGTGGAATCCGGGTCGTTAGCCTGGCCAACAATCACACTGCGGATTACGCTGAGCCCGGCCTTCTAGACACGATTCAGCGTTTGCGAAATGCAGGGGTACTCTACGCGGGCGCCGGGGAGAACCTCGCCGCGGCTGAGGCGCCGCGCGTCGCCGAGATCAAAGGGTGGCGGATCGGGATTATCTGCTTCAGCGATGTGGTGCCGAAATACTCCTGGGCCGAGGTGAACCGTCCGGGCATCGCCACGGCCAAAGAGTCGGAGCGCCTTGTCCAAGCAGTGGCCCGCGCCCGCCCGACGGTAGACCTTCTCATCGTCGTGCTCCACTGGGGCGTGCAGTTCGATCGCACTCCTTCCCCACGGCAGGAGTTTCTGGCCCAGGGAGCGCAGCGCGCCGGGGCAGACTTGGTCCTGGGCGCGCATCCTCACGTGTTGCAGGGCGTAGGGTGCCTCGGCCGAGTGCCGATTGTTTATTCAGCGGGGAATTTCGTCTTTCCTACCATGAGTCTGCCCACCCGGCGGACGGCAATCTTCGAATTTGAGTTCTCCGGCAAAGGCAAGCTTGCGGTGCGCGTGGTTCCCGTCATCATTGACGACCGCGGAGCGCCTCAGCTCGCCGATGATGAACCCCGGAATGAGATCCTCACTGAAATGGGCCAGCTTTCCTTGCCTTTGGGGTTGCAGCTCGAGGGGGATTCGGGAAGCTGCGGCGAAGCGCCGGGGTCAGCGCCGGTTTCGAGTGGCGGCAATCTCGAGCTTCACTGATTCGGGGCGTCGCGCCCAAGATCAGTTCGGCGCGGAGCGGCTGAGCTGGCGCGCCGCTTCCAGGGCTCGCGAGGTCACTGGAAACACGATGCGCACCGCTTTCGTTTCTCCGCGGTCAATCCGTGAAACCTCCACACTCTTCAGCATCTCATCCAGGGCCGCGAGCGTATCGGCGTCCAGTTGCCGCCGCGTTTTTGGATTAGCCAGCATCATCCCTGCGAGCGTCGCCAGTGCGCTCACTTCGTCGGAGAGTTTTCGCGCGCTGTCCTCGTTCGCGCATTCCGCCTCGGCGACAACGAGCAATGAGTCCCCTTGGGGACGTAAAGCAACCGTTCCCCAGCGCAGGCTTTCGGAGAGCGCCGCGAGTTGCTCGAAACGTAGTCCGCCGGCCGGCTGTCCGGCGAGCGCCGCGCCATCGGGCACGCCGAGCTGGCTCACCGCGAACACTGGCGACCCGGCGAGCCGCCGGAATCGTTCTCGCCACGGCGCGTTTGCGGGATTGTCCCTCGGCGGGATGAGATAGGCTGCGAAGGCGCTCAGATCTTGCCCGTCGGTCAGCGCAATCCTGTTGGGGCTCAAGAATGCAATCGTCACCCATTTCGCGCTGCCGTCGATCGAAGTGCGAAACGTCTCCCGGCCGCCGACCATTTCGCGTTTTCCGGACTTCACGGCATAGGCTACGATCTTGTCTTGGTCGAAGTGCCCGTCAGCCACGGCAAGCACAACCCGGTCGCGGCCTTGACCCATCACGGCGAGTGCGACGCGATTCAAGTCGCGCGCGTAGTCGAATCCTGTCTCCCTTACAAACTCGGCGTAATCACGATCCGTCCCCGGCGACGGCGCCAGTGCCAACAGTTCGGCGAGGAAACGCGAATCCCGCAACGCCCCCAGGTCTGCGTACGCTACGGTGTTTGCCTCGGGCGGCATGAAGCTGAGCAATTCAGGCCGGGCTCCCTGGTAACGGCCTCTCCAGGAGAAGTAGCCGAGAGCAACGGCCGCCAGGAGCAATCCGGCACCGAAACCGATCGACCATTTTGTCCGCCGTCCCATGAAATCCTCGCCCAGCCTAAATCAGGCCGCCTTCGGAGCCATTCTGACACCCTGCAAGCGTCCTTGCCTAAGCCTTCTTCTGCACGTTCACAGATCCCGCGCGACTGCAGCTACCGGGCTGCGTGGCTGTGATAAGATATCGAGGTAGTCCGAGGCGGAGCCGCCTCGTTCCCCGGGCCCGGATTTTCCACAGGACTGGCCCTTGATTTGCTGAGTGCCTTTTTACCATGTTGCAAGAGTCATGCCGTTTCTGGTATTCTCTATAGGTTTGAGCGGCGCTGGCGTAGCTCAGCTGGTAGAGCATCTGATTTGTAATCAGAGGGTCGGGGGTTCAATTCCCTCCGCCAGCTCTGCCAGTAAATTGTGCGGGAACGAGGCGGAGCAAATCCTCGAACGAAAACCAAACGGGCTGGTGTCTTTTGACGCAAGCCCGGCTCGTATTCTGGTGTGCCCTGCGCGATGGAGCATAGGAAGTTTTTTGAAAGCGTCAATTGACCTCGGGCGTTTTGGGCGAAGGTCCGGTTTTGCATTGGGGATAAGCGGCCGTTTTGTGGGACATCGAGGCAATGCCCCGGTCGGTGTTTCAGGGGACGTCGATATTGCGTCCTGGAGGTTTTTTTCGGGACGTGAGTTTTGCGTCCCGATGGTTTGTATCGGGACGGGTGGGTGAGTGGTTAAAACCAGCAGACTGTAAATCTGCCGCTCCTTGCGGGCTACGGAGGTTCGAATCCTCCCCCGTCCACCACGTGCTTGCTGAGGGGAATGGGCTCCCAGGGCAATCGGGCTGAACGTTTTGAGTAGGCCACTTGAACTGCTGCGCAGGATGCGCTGCCGGCAGTTCGAGATTGCAGGAAAGGGAACAAGATCGGGGCAGGGATTCGAGCCTGGGTAGCTCAGTTGGTAGAGCGCGTCCTTGGTAAGGACGAGGTCACCGGTTCAATCCCGGTCCCAGGCTCCAGGTTCTCCTGAGTCCCGCGCTGCGGGATGAAGGGGTTTGTGCAGGGCGAGCGGGGGTAACTCAATGGTAGAGTCTCGCTCTTCCAAGGCGATGGTTGCGGGTTCAAATCCCGTCCCCCGCTCCAAACATACGAAGGCCGGGGGCAGATCGACGATACCCAATTGAGGGTGAAGCGATGGCGAAGGAAAAATTTGAGCGGAGCAAGCCGCACGTCAACATCGGAACGATCGGGCACATCGATCACGGCAAGACGACGCTGACGGCGGCGATCACGAAGATTTTGGCGAAGACGAAC
>Ga0116137_1000227_pt1 | contig 52896 bp, 50 predicted proteins | sample June2015DPH_20_1_3_FD_88973 | JGI IMG/M metagenome (GOLD analysis project Ga0116137, IMG submission 88973) | Peatland microbial communities from SPRUCE experiment site at the Marcell Experimental Forest, Minnesota, USA - June2015DPH_20_100 | ecosystem: Environmental > Terrestrial > Soil >...
CAGCATCTTCTTGTGCTTCTTCTTGCGCATGCGCTTGCGGCGCTTCTTGATCAGCGATCCCATGGCTTCGCAGACGATAGCTGATGGAATCCGATCGGAATTCACGGCGGGCAGCCGGACCTGCCTGAAGGGCGCTGGGTGGTCCGCGTCACCCGGGCCCGGTTTGTGGCGAGACTCCGAGTCGTCGGGCGGTTGGAGTCGGCACACCCGCGAACGTGCGACTCAGGGACCGAGAGCGTCCCAGTTGTCCGTGAAGTTCTCGCCGGAGGCGCTGAGCGGTCCGGGCGCCGCCAAAATCGTCGAACCGTTGTTCGCGGTCATTTCGATGGACAACGCGGTGAACGCAGAGATGGGATCGCTGGTTCCGTTCACCGTCGCATTCGTGAAGGTCACTGATCCGAAGTTGGCGAGCGGGACACCTGAGTCGTTGCCCACCTCGGGTCTTTCGACGATCCATTCCGCGGATTCCTGGTCCGCCGAGAACGTGATTGTCGGAGCCGTGTAGCTCCACACGTGCGTCGAGTCTGAGATCTCGAGGGTCCATTCGTTGTCAACGACGCTGACAGACGCCGACATCTCGTCCCCAGGGAATACCGGGTGTCCGGCGGGAACTTCGACCTCGTCACCGTCGTTGACCGCGCTGTCCCCGTACATCTCATACCAGGCGTAATACGAAGCCACGTTGCTCGCGCTGCAGTCTGCCTCGATGCCGTCCTGCTCGACCGTGCTACTCCCGTCACCGTCGATCCCGATCCACGCCGAGGCGTAGGCGTTCTTGCCTGAATTGCAGGTCAGAGTCGGTACTGTCCAGTCGCCATTGACCGAGGTAAAGGTGCCAATCGGGCCTGTGTCCACGTAGCCGGACCAGTTGCTAGATCCGGTGTTCGTGACGGTCAGCTTCGCGGGGTTGGTCGTTGTGGACCCGCCGGTGTTCGTGAACACCGCTTCGTACTCGTAGCCGTCCTCCGTGCTCGACGCCGTGAAGGAGTAGGTCGGCGACGTCGAGGAGGCGCCGGAGGCATTCGCCCAGCTTGTGCCGCTGTTGGATGAGTACTGCCACTGGACACTGGGGGTCGGAGAGCCCGATGCCGCGGCGGTGAAGCTCGCGGAGTCGCCCGCAAGAACTGTTTGGTTCGTTGGTTGTTTTGTGATGACGGGTTTAGCAGTCGCCAGCGTCGTAGTCGTCGTAGACGTTGTGGTTGTCGTCGTAGTCGTCGTAGTCGTCGTAGACGTTGTGGTCGTCGGCAGCGTTGTCGTGGTCGTCGTGGTTGTCGTGGTTGGCAGCGTTGTCGTGGTCGGCAGCGTTGTCGTGGTCGTCGTGGTCGTGGTCGGCGGCGTTGTCGCGGTGGTGGTCGGCGGCGTGGTGGTTGTGGCTGGCGGCGTTGTCGTCGTCGGTATGGGCCGACGGTGCATTCCCTCAACGACGACCCGCCAGATCGCTGTGCTGGTTGCAAAGCGATTGCTCGCCGTGATGCGAACCTCAGCAGTGAAGGGTGTGCTTCGAGTATTCGCCGGAACGACCACGGAGATCTCGATCCGCCGGTTGGTACCTGTGCAGTGCACGGTTCTCTTGAAGGGAGTTCCTTGCCATCTGAACGAAGAAAACGTGCAGATGGAGGCGTTGCTTACCCTCGACATAGGTCGGGCAATTCCACCCGAGCTGGGCAAGACCAAGAGGGAACTGTTGACTGATGACAGAGACGGCTTGCCACTCGCCGAGGACTTGGCTGCAGGCGTTGGACGCAGGTCTGGCAGGACGGTGACTATGCGACGCCCCGGACTCGCCGGTCCAGGATTCTCTGCGGCCAAAGACGTCGAATGCCCCGTGGAAGAGACCAAACCCATCGGGATGACGCGAAAGGTACCGACGAGCGTGGTTCTCGCCGACGCGCTGTTCGTGAGCGAAACGCTGCCGTACAGCGAGACACCGAACAGCGCGCAGACGGCGATCGCGACAGAAGCAAGTCGTTTCACCGCTCGCCATTCTCTGCGAGGAACCGAAACGCGTCCATCTCCGCTGAAGAATATCGGTGATTCCCGTCGCGACGATCGCACAAATCAGCCTTTTTCGGCTTTGCGGTGGAGCCGCGTCTTAGCGACGCTGGACGCCACACGTCTTGTAGGGCCGTGAAGTTGTGCCAGCATCTCGTGATCGCGCGCGTCGGGGCCTGCCTGCGCGAGGCTAGAGATGTCTCGACCTGCGAGTCCGCGGTACGGCGAGCTGGCGAAAAGGTCGTAGCAGGTCTTGACTCGGTGGCGGGTAGTTCAAGAGGCAGAACGCCTGACTTTGGATCAGGAGGTTGGAGGTTCGAGTCCTCCCCCGCCAGCCAGATGAGATCAGCTCAAGTGGCACATGCGCTCGAAGTAGGAGAGCCGGTGGAGCTCTGTGAGGAGCAAGTGAGAACCAAACGGTTCCTGCGGAGTGCGGTTCTTGCGGTTCTTGCGGAGTGTGTTCGGGATCGACTGCCACTAGTGTGCCGAGGCTGACACGGTGACATTCCCGCGCTGAGAGTCGCCGGTATCATCAATTTCGTGGTGCAGTTGTTCGTTGTACGCAGTAGACGGGCAGGGCTCGTCCCCGGCCACCCCAGGAGCAGGTTATGGGTCGTCGGCTGAGGCCGGCCCCGGTCACCCGGCTGGTCTATGTCGTGGCGCCGGTCTGTTTCTTGGCGGCCGTGCTGGCCCTCGCGATACCTGCTCTAACTAGTGGGCACGCGCCACGGACCGCTCGAAGCGGGCCTGGCACCGCTAGCCGCCCAGGGGGGCCCGCGGCCGGCGTTCCGGTCGACTCAGCTCTGTTCCAGGCCGGGTCGTGCAGGCTGTTCGCCCCCATCAGCGGTAACCGCCACCAGACGGTCTTCCTCGACGCCGGCCACGGCGGCGTCGACCCAGGCGCAGTGGGGAAGACGACGGCTGGCCGAACCGTCTACGAGGACGATCTCGCGCTGCGCGTCGAGTTGGACGTGCTGGCGCTCTTGCGATCGGACGGCTTCACGGTGGTGGTGTCGCGGACCGCCGACTCGCTCGTCGGCCGCCTTGGGTCCCAAGACTTCTCTGGCGGGGTCCTCAGTCCGAAAGGCGTGCACGACGACGTGGCGGCGAGAGACCGGTGCGCCGACCTGGCGCATGCTGCGGTTCTGGTCGGGATCTACTTCAATGCCGGTGGCAGTCCGCAGAATGCTGGCTGCATCTCCGCCTATGACCGTGCACGTACGTTCTGGCGAGAGAACCTCCGCCTGGCTCGCCTGGTCCAAAGGGATGTCCTTTCCGCTCTCAACTCCCACGGCTGGGGGGTGCCGAACGACGGCGTGGAGACAGATGTCGGCTTGGGTGCGCCGGCACTCGATGACCCTGCTCAGGACTACGGGCATCTCCTCCTGTTGGGGCCGGCCGCGCCCGGATGGTTCTCAACCCCGAGCGACATGCCGGGGGCCCTCATCGAGCCGCTCTTTGTTACCGACCCCTTCGAGGCCTCGATCGGAGTCAGTGCCACCGGCCAACAGGCCATGGCCAGTGGGATCGCGCTCGCCGTCGAGCAGTTCCTCCATCCGGGCACTGTCAACCGTGCCTCGCCGAAACACGTTGGATGAGCCGTCCACGGCGGACAGCAAAGGCGCGCCTGCTGCGGCTCGTCCTCACCGTGGTCGTCTTGGTTGTAGCCGTAGCGCTCGCTGGGCTCGGATATGAGCTCACCCTGCCGGGCGTGGGGAACGCTGAGGCCCGCGTGGTCGCCATCGTGCGTGCGCACCATGGGGTAGTCGAGTCCTTGCCTGTCCCGGCCAAGCTCGGGGCGGCGGTGGTCGCGGTCGAGGACGAGCACTTCTACTCGAACGTCTTCCTGAACGTGTTCGACGGCGAGGCACGTGCGGCGCTGGCAACCCTGCACACGAGCGGCGACCCGGGCGGGAGCACCATTGCCCAGCAGTTAGCCAAGCAGCTCTACCCCATGTCGAACGGGTTCGGCGCCACCTTGGAGCAGATCGGCCTCGGGGTGAAGCTCGCACTGAGCTACTCCAAGCCCGAGATCTTGAACATGTACCTCAACGCGGTCTACTACGGCAACGGCTACTGGGGCGAAGTGGCGGCTGCCAGGGGTTACTTCGGTGTGAACCCGGACAAGCTCACCTGGGCGGAAGCGGCCATGCTGGCAGGCTTGCCCCAAGCTCCGTCCGCCTATGATCCCGTCGTTCACTTCGCGCTCGCCAAGCTGCGCCAGCATCACGTCCTTGACCAATTGGTCGTCAACCATCTCTTGACCGAAGCACAGGCCGACGCTGCCTACCGGGCCCCCCTACCACTGCGACACCATTGACGCCGATGCCGGCGCGTCGCCGAAGCAATCTGACCTGACCTCCTGAAATCGGTCCGCCACCTGTGAGCCTCACGACGCCCACGATGAGGGCAGGCGGTGACTTGTCCGAAGGGCAGGCGCCACACACCCGAGCAGATCGTCCGCAAACTCCGAGAGGAGCTGCCACTGCGTGATGTCGAACTGAGCTCACTGAGAACCGCTGCGAGAACCAAACGTTGGTGAAGAAGGGAAAGCGACTGTCGCGGGCGGCAAATTTGCGAAGACGTTCTCCCTGGTGGAGAGCCATAACGGGCAAAGTTGGAACCCCTCGGTGTGGGGCGGAAGGCTCCTTGAGCGAACTTTGGATCAGGAGGTTGGAGGTTCGCGTCCTCCCCCGCCGGCTGTGTTTTTTTGAAGCCACGGCTGATCCGCGACGGGTCGATAACGCCTGATCCGTGACGCTGTAACGGGTGATCCGTTATGCGATAACGGCTGATGCTTGACATCTCGGCCCCACCGGCCCAGCGCTCTGCGGAACGTGGGAGGCGGCCGAGTGCTCAGGGAGCCCAGCAAGATGGAACAGCGTTACGATGCCGTCGCCGCGGTCGTCCGCGAAGGCCTCACCCTCAGCGAGCGCGTTGAGGACCTGCCGTCACACATGGCCGTCTACCGGGCCCTTCTGCGCCACAGTCTCATCAAGGCTCGAACTCAACAACTGAAAGGGTAAGGAAACCTGGGGCAGGTCAGGGTCTCTATCAAACCCAGGACGGTTCACTGCGCTTGCGCGGGTCAGACGTGGTTCCACGGCCGGAAACGCCCGTTTTGGTTGCCGAAACCCAACAACTCACCCAACACCGTCTTGCCGGCCCGGTCCGTTGAGCAGTTCGAAGGGTGAACCTGCTCACTGCCAGAACGGAGCCTTCGGCATCGCGAACCTGCTAGGGGTGGTAGGCGGACCCGCACGTCTCACGAGGCTCTGGAAGCCAGCTCGAACAATCACGGCCTTCCGGGCTCCATACAAGTTCTTCACCGTGACCGCTCCGGCATAGACGCGGACCCGTGAGTAGGACTTCGTGATCTCCACGCTGAAGCTTGCGACCGGAGTCTGCTGGGCGTGCGGAATTGCTCCCGCCGCAACGCAGTTGCCGCAGGCGGCGTAATTGACCCGGGTGATCATCTCTGACGTCCTCACCTCTGGTTGGAGAGAGCGTCCGCTGACGTCATAGAGGACATCGCCGAGAGTTTGCAACGAAGCGAGCTGGAACACGGAGCCGGACAGCACGACGATCGGCAACGCCGGGAGCGCCCAGACCGAACCCGCGCCGATCACGAGCGCGACCGACGCCCCGGCGGTCACCGCTCCTGCGGTTACCGCGAGGCGGGCGACACCGGTCGAGGAGGTGTGCACCGAGTCGTAGGGCACGAGTGATCGAACGTCGGGAAGTGATTCGCGCGCGCCGGTCTTGTCATCGACGAGAGTCGCGCTGCCGTGCGAAACGGTCGGGGCTCGCAGGAGCGGGACCACGCATGTGGCCGTCTCGAGACAGGGTGTTCCGGCGATGGTGGTCGTCGTCGAGGAGCTCGATCCTGCCGTGGCCGTGGGGCTGCCGGACTTCGGCAGCGTGACCATCTCACTGCTCGCGATCTTCCAGTGACCGAGGCATTTGCCGGAGGATTCCGACGTGACGTAGATGGAGGAGCCCGTCTCCTCGTCAAAGCCGGAGGACTCGCCGCTCGTCAGCGACACGAGCCGAACCGCGCCACCGACCGGTATGTTCACGAAGACGACGACTGGTGCATCTGTTTGGTTGTCCACGGTCACCGTCGCGAAGTCTCCTGAGGCGGCGAACGGGGCGGTCGAAACACCACAGGTCGAAGTTGGCGTCGTGGTCGTCGTCGACGTCCCTGTCGACGAGCCCGTGATCCGATAGCCGTCGAGCGAGCCGGTGATCTGGCCCCCATTGCAGCTGATGCTGTCTTCGTATTCAGTACCCACATATGAGAAGCCCTGGGAGTTGAAGTAGATGTCACCTTGGCAGGAGACACCTGCTCCGATTGCGTCGGAGGTGACTTGGGCGACGTAGACCTGCTCCGAGATCGTCGGAAGGGTTTGGGTGCTGAGATCGATCGTGCCGTTGATGTCCCCGCTGATCTGCGACCCTTCCACGCTGAAGGTGAGGCCGGTCAGCTGCTGCCCGGGCTGAGCGATTGGGACGGACGAGGAATTGACGGTGAACGTCGCCGTCCAGTTCCCGTCCAACTGGCTCGCCGCGCTCGCGTGGGGAGAAGCGATGTGGAGAAGAACCGAACCCGGGCTCAATGCGATCAGGGCGGACAAGACAACGGAAGCCGTCCGACCTCTGCGGGACAACATCCGGAAGAGGGTCACACAGGCAGATTAAGTCGGACCATCAAGAGTGTCTTGATCTTGGGGGCAAGTTGCTCGGTGAAAATGATCAACATGTGTCATGGATCAGGAGTCAGATTCTTCAATCTCCGACCGGCGAATGCGCCTGTCGCAGGAAAGCCAGTCTCGGGCAAATTTCCGGTCCCCGCCGCGCTTGCTCTGCCTCGCCGGTCGTCGGCAGGCGCACCCCGGCGCCGCTGTCGCCGCGGGTGGCACGCCGGTGCGGGCCAGCTCAGCCGCAATGAGCCGTGAAGGCAGCTGTCCCCGGCTGGAATGCCTCGCCCGAGTTGGAACTCACCATGAGACACGACTCGTCCACTGCCACGAACTGCGACGCCGGGACCTGCTTCAGCTGATCGACCTCCGTGTAGGTCCAGGACGTACTGGCTTCCCCTTGGAAATACCAGTTGCTGCCGTTGTCCGCGAGGATGAGCCCGTACGTCTTCATTGTCCTGATCACGGTCTGGCACATTGCCGAGCACTGTGACGCAGGTAACGAAAAACTCGCGTTCAGTCTGAAGCGCGCGCCCATCGGAGGGCAATCAATGTTCGCCTGTCCCGCCTCGTGGCGTGCGGGCCACAGGTACGACTGCTGCGTGCAATCGGCCGTGAAGCGAATCGCGTGATCGAGCGTCCCGGTCTTCACCTCCGAGTACTGCACGAGCAGAGGCGCGATGGGAAGACCCGCTGCGTCCGCGGAGGTCCAATCGGCCGGTCGCAAGGCATTGGACCGAAGGCTCCAGACGGCGCCGGATCCAGCAGTCGATTTGCCGTTCGCCTTGTAGTACGCATCCCAGAGCTCGTACAGCCTGCAAGTCGCGGGATTCACCATCAGCGCATGGCGGTCACCGGAGGCATTCCTCCCTCCTTCGATCGGCGTCGACGCCGAGAACGGGTAGGGGCCGCTATTGCTCTGGTCTGCATATTCGAAGCTGACATGAACCAGTGGCTGAGACGGGCCCACGATCTGGAAGGGAATGCCGTACGGGTTGTTCTTGTTGCCGGACGGCCCGTAGTCCGGGTGTAGGTAGGTCGTCGAGGAATCCATGGAGGCGAGCCATCTCGCACTGTCGGGATTCACCGGCAGGTCCGTGATTGGAGTGTTGAGGACGTTGCCCGCCGGGAAAGAAGGGCAACCCGTGCCCGGGAACCTCGGCCCTGTCGACGGTGCGGCGGTTACCACGGGACGGACGAGGTGCGTCCCAGAGGACAGAGATCCCGTTGTCGACAAACCGATCGAGCCGGAGACGAGCAGGCCCATCACGCCGAAGCCGACCGCTTTGAGGGGGACCCCGCTCCTTCGCCGGAAGATCGGAAACATTTTTCTCCTTGCAACTTCGTTGACCAGCGTCTCACATCGGCAACACATCTTCGCGTCGGTAATGAGCCCGAGGTTCACTGGGCCGGGGAGAGGCATCTGGACTCGTGAGGAGGGCCGCCATCTGATGACGGGTCGTGACACGCGATTTCGGACGGGCAGCCCCCTCGAACGGCAGTGGCAGGCAGTTAGTTCGCCACGGGTCTCGGCACTCCAACGTGCGAAGCTGGGTCCTGCTCTCGATGACCCGACAAGGAGCTCGGAGTTATGGCGACTGTGCTGGTGACACGGCATCTGCCCGATGGAGCACTCGATCCGCTCGCCGCTCACGAAGTCAGGATCTGGGCCGTTGATACTCCCTTCAGCCACGCCGATCTCGTCCACGCCGTCGCCGACGTCGATGCAGTCGTCTGCGTCCTGGCTGATCGCATCGATGCCGAGGTGATCTCCGCAGCCCCACGGCTGCGGGTCATCGGCAACGTCGCGGTCGGGCTCGACAACATCGACCTCGCCGCGGCACATGCGGCGGGCGTGCAGGTACTCAACACACCGGGTGCCCTCGACGAGACGACCGCGGATCTCGCCTTCGCCCTGATCCTCGCGGCGAGTCGCCGGACGCCCGACGCCGAGCGCGACCTACGATCAGGCGACTGGCGCGGTTGGAGCCTCCTCGACCACCTCGGCCGCGACGTCTGCGGCGCGACGCTCGGCCTCGTGGGGTTCGGGCGGATCGCTCGTGCCGTGGCGCGACGAGCCACCGGGTTCGACATGACCGTCCTGCACTGGTCGCACCGCGACACCGGGGAGCCTGGCTACGTGGCGGATCTCGACGACCTGCTCGTCCGCAGCGACATCGTGAGTCTGCACGTGCCCCTCACCGAATCGACCCGTCACCTGATCGGAGCGCGCGAGCTGGCGCTGCTCCGTCCGGACTCGGTCATCGTCAACACGGCCCGGGGCGCCGTCATCGACGAGGAGGCGCTCGCCGACGCGCTCGAGGGCGGGCGGATCTTCGCGGCTGGCATCGACGTCTACTCGGAGGAGCCGCGGGTTCCGGCGGCCCTGTTGCACGCGCCGCACGCGGTGCTCCTTCCGCACATCGGCAGCGCGACGCTCGCGACGAGGCGGCGCATCGCACTCATGGCGACGAACGGCGTGGCGGCGGCCCTCGGCGGGAGCTGAGGAGATGCACGTTCTCGTCGCGCCCGACAAGCTGCGTGGCACGCTCAGTGCCCGGGACGCGGCCCGGGCTCTTGCCGAGGGCCTCGACTCGGCTGGCGCGCAGACGATCCTCCTACCCCTGTCCGACGGCGGTGAGGGATTCCTCGACGCGCTGGGAGGTGCGACCTGCACCAGCGAGGTGCCGAACGCCTTCGGCGTGCCCGTCGTGGCTCCGTGGCGGCTGCGTGACGGCCGGGCGGTCATCGAGTCGGCGGTCGTGATCGGCTACGGGGGGTGTGCTGCGCCCGGACCCGGGCAAGCCGAGGAGGCGACGACCTACGGCCTCGGCGCGCTGATCGCCGAGGCACTGCGCGCCGGGGCGCGCGACGTGAGCGTGGGACTGGGCGGGTCGGTCACCACGGACGGGGGCGCCGGCGCCCTCGAGGCGCTCGCCGACCTCGTCCCGTTCGCGGCTGGCTGTCGCGTCGTGCTCGCCACGGACGTGACGACGGGCTACCTCGACGCGGCCCGCGTGTTCGGTCCCCAGAAGGGGGCCGACCCCGACACCGTCGCCCGCCTCGAGCGGCGTCTCGCCGCCCAGGCTGAGTCGCTGCGGGAGCGTTTCGGCGTCGACGTCGAACTCGTCCCGGGAGCCGGGGCGGCCGGAGGTCTGGCGGGCGGCCTATGGGCCGCAGGGGCCCGGATCGAGCCCGGCTTCGAGTACGTGACCCGCCACGTCGGGCTCGCCGGCCGCGTCGCCGCGGCGGATCTCGTCGTCACCGCCGAAGGCCGTCTCGATCGCACCTCGTTCGAGGGCAAGGTGGTCGGTGGCGTGCTCGCCGAGGCGGAGCGCCGACACGTCCCGGCCGTCGTCGTCGCCGGCCAGGCCGACCGCGGCGCCCTCGACCTGTCCCCGGTACCGGTCGTCGAGCTGTCCGAGCTGTTCGGCGCCGAGGCGTCGGCCCACTCGACGGCGGACTGCCTCCGTCGGGTGGCGGCGCAGATCCTCGCGGCCGGCTCGTGAACGTGTCTCGGTGAACCGGTCCTCGCCACGCCAGGGAGTTCAGTTGCCGGCCGGTGGTCGGGCCGTCTCCCCGAGCTGAGTCGCGGACCGTCGGGAGGATTGGGCCCGGCATCGCCCGTGGGGCGCGGGCACGGTCCTAACCGAGGTCCGGACGGTAGAGATGGCAGGCGACCTCGACCGGCGGGGTGTCGTCGCCGACCGGGCCGAGGACGGGGTCGACGCCCTCGTGGAAGCGGACGGCGACGCCGGCGCGGCGCTCCTCGGTCGCGACGACGCCCTTCCAGAACGGGTCGTCCGGGTTCGCCGCACGGTGTTCTTCGAGCAGGGCCGCGACCTCGGTCGGTCTGCGGCCGGACGCGCAGGGGAGCAGGGCGAGGGCGGACGGCGCGTCGAGTCCGTCGAGGCCGCCGATGACCGCCCGCTCGCGCTGGAACTCCTCCGGGCTGAGTTGTGCCCAGCGTTCTTCGAGCAGTGTCCGCAGGTCACGGCTCTCCCACCCGCAGGGCGCGTAGGCGCGCGGGCAGCGGGGGTGGAACGAGCAGCCGAGCGGCGGTTCGGCCGCGTCGGGCACCTCGCCGCGGGGAAGGTCACGCGGCACGTGGTGGCGGGGATCCGGTTCCGGGATCGCCTCGAGGAGCGCCTTCGTGTACGGGTGACGCGGGTTGGCGTAGACGTCGGCGGCGGAGCCGATCTCGACGATCCGGCCGAGGTACATGATGGCGATGCGGTCGCAGAAGTAGCGCGCCGTCGCGAGGTCGTGGGTCACGTAGAGGTACGTGAGTCCGAGGTCGGTCTTCAGGCCGTCCATCAGCTGGAGGACCTTGGCGCGCACGCTCATGTCGAGCATCGAGACCGGCTCGTCGGCGATGACGAGCTCCGGCCCGAGGATGATCGCCCGGGCGAGGACGGCGCGCTGCTTCTGGCCGCCCGAGAGGTCGCTCGGGTACTTGCGCAGGAAGCGGTCGACCGGCACGAGCCCGACGCGTTCGAGCGCCTCCGAGACGAGCTTCGTCACCTGGCGGTCGTCACGGGCGATGCCGTGGATCTTGAGCGGATGGCCGACGGCGTCGCGGATGGTCATCGCCGGGTTGAGCGAGGCGTGCGGGTCCTGGAAGATGAGTTGCATCCGCTTGCGCAGCGGCCGGAAGTGCCGTTCGGACAGATCCGAGATCTTCTCGCCGTCGAGCGAGATCGAGCCGTCGGTGACGTGCACGAGGGACAGCACTGCCCGCGAGAGCGTCGTCTTGCCGCTGCCGGACTCGCCGACGAGCCCGAGTACCTCGCCGCGGTGCAGCTGGAAGCTCACGCCGTCGACGGCCTTCACCGACCCGGTGTCGTGGCCGAGCACCCGCTGGAGGAAGTTGCCGCGCAGCGCGAAGTGGACCTTCACGCCGCGCACGTCGAGAAGCACCGGGGCGGTCGAGAGGTCAGGCTTCGTCGGCAATGCCGATCTCCTCTCGCTCGAGCGGCACCCGGTCGTCGGGTGTCAGGTGGTCGGCCGGTCCGTGCAGCCAGCACTCGGCGATGTGGCCCGGCCGCACCTCCGTGCCGATCGGCGCGGCGACGGCACAGGCCCGCATCGCCGCGGGGCAGCGCGGGTGGAAGCGGCATCCCGAAGGCGGTTCGACGAGGTCGGGCGGCGCCCCGGGGATGAAGTGGAGCTCGCGGGTCGAAAGCGAGATCGTGGAGCGCATGAGCTCCTGCGTGTAGGGGTGCTCCGGGCGGCTGAAGATGTCGTCGACGGTGCCCTGCTCGACGATCCGGCCGGCGTACATCACGGCGACACGGTCACACGACTCGGCGACGATGCCGAGGTTGTGGGTGATGAGGAGCAGCGACGCGTCGAAGTTGCGTTTCAAATCGGCGATGATCGACAGGATCTGCGCCTCGACGAGCACGTCGAGGGCGGTCGTCGGCTCGTCGGCGACGACGAAACGCGGGCGGAAGACGAGCGCGAGCGCGATCATGATCCGCTGCCGCATGCCGCCCGAGAACTCGTAGGGGTAGTTGCGGAAGCGCGTCGGCGGGATGCCGACCCCACCGAGCGCCTCGAGCGAGCGCCGGCGCACCTCGGCGTCGGAGATGTCCGGATCGTGGGAGCGCAGCGCCTCGGCGAAGTGGTCCGAGATCCGCATGAGCGGGTCGAGCCGGGTCATCGGCTCCTGGAAGACGAGACCGATCTCGGGGCCGCGCAGCTTGCGCATCTCGGCCGGCGACGCCGTGACGAGGTTGCGACCCCCGAAGTCGACCACACCGTCGCGGGTCGCGCCGACGGGCAGCAGCCCGAGGAGCCCCCGTCCGAGCGTCGACTTGCCACTCCCCGATTCACCGACGAGTCCAAGCGTCTCGCGTTCGCGGATCTCGAAGCTCACGCCGTCGACGGCGCGTACGGGGCCGCGGTCGGTCGCGTACCAGACGCGCAGGTCCTTTACCCGGATGACGGGCTCCGCCGCGGCGAGGGCGGTGGTCGTCGCCGCCGGCTGACCGCCCGGCAGGGCGTAGGGGCGGTGGTTCGGCCGGCGCAGCAGCGGGTTGTAGCTGTCGTTCAGCCCCTCGCCGACGAGGGTGAGGCCGGTGACGAGGAGGATGATCGCGATCCCCGGGAACAGCCCCGTCCACCAGAAGCCGGCCTGGGCGTCGGAGATGCCCCGCGAGATGTCGTAGCCCCATTCGGCCGCGACCGACGGGTCCATGCCGATGCCGAGGAACGAGAGCCCGGCGAGCGTGAGGATGGCGTCGGCGGCGTTGAGCGAGGCGACGACGGGGACGGACTGGATGACGTTGGCGAACACGTACCGGCGGATGACCGTGCGCGGCTTGGCCCCGAGGGCGCGCCCCGCCTCGACGTACGACTCCTCGCGCACCGACAGCACGCTGTTGCGCACGACGCGGAAGTACTGGGGGATGTAGACGACGGTGATGGCGATCGCCGCGGTGAAGACCCCCCCGCCGACCGAGTTCTGGAGGAGGAAGGCGATGACGATGGCGAGCAGCAGGTACGGGAAGGCGAAGATCGAGTCGTTGAACAGAACGAGTGCCCGGTCGAGCCAACCCCCGAAGTAGCCGGAGATGAGCCCGAGCGGCACCCCGATGGCGACGCTGAACGCGAGGGCCAGCACGACGACCTCGATCGAGGTGCGCGCGCCGAAGATGACCCGGGAGAGCACGTCCTCGGAGACGACGGTCGTTCCCATCCAGTGTGCCGCCGACGGCGCGCCCTGCTGTGGGAAGCGGACGCCGTGCACCACGTACTGGTTGAACCCGTAGGGGGCGATCTGCGGCGCGAAGACGGCAAGCACAACGAAGAACGCCGTGATCGCGGCGCCGGTCCAGAAGAGCCAGCGCGGGAGCCCGCGCGCGGCTAGCAGCGGGGCGATCGCGTGATGGAGGCCCCGCATCCGCCCGGAGCGGTCGTCTTCGGCGTCGCCGAGCGACGTTTGACGGTCGACGGTGACGGGCACGGTCGTCGCCATCAGTAACGCACCCGTGGGTCGATCCAGGCGTTCAGAAGATCGATGATCAGGCTGATCGCGACGACAGCGAGCGCGAATACCGTGATGATCCCCTGGACCGCGATGTAGTCGCGGGCCTCGAGATAGTAGATGAGCTGATTGCCGATTCCCGGCCAGTTGAAGGTCTCCTCAGTGAGGACCGCGCCCGACAACAGGAGCGCAGCCTGGAGACCCGTCACTGTGATGATCGGCACGAGCGCGTTGCGGAAGGCGTGGTGGACGACGACGGCGCGCTCTTTCAGCCCGCGGGCGCGGGCTGCTTCGATGTAGTCGCCCTTCATCGTCTGGATGACGTTCACGCGCACGAGCCGGAGCACGACCCCCGAGATCACGAGTCCGAGCGTCATCGCCGGGAGGACGAGGTGGGCGAAGAGGTCTGGCAGGTCCCCCCACTGTCCGTCGATCATCGCGTCGATGATCGGGATGTTCGTGTGCGCCGTGAGGTTGGCCTGGATGATGACGCTCGCCTCGCTCGAGGTCGGTAACCAGTTGAGGATGTGCCCGAACAGCTCCTGGGCGAGCAACCCGAGGAAAAAGACGGGGGCAGCGTAGATCACGATGCCGAAGATGCGCGCCGAGGCGTCGACCCAGGTGTCGCGCATCCTTCCGGCGAGCATGCCGAGCGGAACGCCGACCACGACGGCGACGAACATTGCCGCTGAGGTGAGCTCGAGCGTGGCGGCCCCGTTCTGGGCGATGATCTGCGTGACCGGGCGGTGGTCCGTGATGGTCGTGCCGAGATTGCCCGTGAAGACCTGCCGCAGGTACTCCCAGTACTGGACGATGAGAGGCCTGTCGTAACCGGCGGCACGCTCCCGGGCGGCGAGCTGGGATGGCGAGAGGTGCCCGCCGAGCGCGGCGAGGATCGGGTTTCCCGGGGCGACCCGCATCAGCATGAAGACGAGCGTCAGCAGGATCAGCACCATGGGGAGCACGAGCAGGAGCCGCGTGATGAAGTAGCGGCGCAGCGAGCCCGTCGACGAGGCCAAGTTGGCTTTTCCTTCCGGTGATTACCGGTCCGTCGGTGCCCGGGCGCGTCGCGCCCGGGCACCGACGGGCTATCGGATCAAGACTTGCCGATCAGCCAGAAGCGGAAGGTGTAGGAGGCGTCGAGTGTCGACTTGACGCCCGTCACTCCGTCGCGCACCCCCGCGACCTGGCCGCCCTGCCAGATCGGGATGAGCGGCGTGTCCTCGGCAGTCAGCGTCTGGAGCTTGGCGAACGCCGAGTCCCGAACGGACTGGGCCGTCGATGCTTCTTCTGCCGCGATTTCCGCGTTCACCTGCTTGTTGCAGTAGTGGTTGACCATCCACTCGTCGTCGCACAGGTAGAACGGGCCCGTGTAGTCGTCGGCGTCCGGATAGTCCGGGAACCAACCGAACAAGGACACTCCGTATTGGTTCGTCGTCCCCGCCTGGACGTAGGTGGACCACTCGGCCGTGTTCAACGACACGTCGAACAGACCGCCGGTGTTGATCTGGCGCTGCAATTCGGTCGCGAGGTCAGTGTCCCCGTAGTGGTCGGTGTTGTACCAGAGGGTGAAACTCACCGGGGTCTTTACGTCGGCGGCCTTGAGGACGGCCTTCGCCTTCGCGACGTTCGGGGACGAACCGTAAACGTTCTCGAACGAGTTGATGTGGCCGGCGAGCGCGTCCGGGATGATCGAGTACAGAGGCTTGACCGTCCCCTTGTAGACGTTCTTCGCGATGTCGTTGCGGTTCACGAGATACGCGACCGCCTGGCGAATGGCAAGTTTCTGCGCGGTCGTCGAGCCGGGCTGGACCTTCAAGTTGAACACGATGTAGCGGATCTCGATGCCCTTGCCCTGAATGACCGTGATGCCAGAGGTCTTTTCGAGTGCGAGGATCTGCGTCGGGTTCAGCTCCCGGTAGGCGATGTCGACTGCTCCGGACGTGACGTCCGAGACGAGTGTCGTGGCAGTCTCCTCATAACGGACGATGAACTCGTTGTTGTGCAGGACGTCGTTGCCGCCGTAGTGCGGGTTCGGCTTGAACACGGCGAGTTGGTCCGGCGTGTACGACGCCATGTAGTACGGACCGGACCCGATGATCTTCCCTGCTACCGACGGCTGCAGCGAATCCAGCGAGTAGACCTTCTGGTCGACGATCGCGCCGGCACCGGTCGTGAGGACGTCCGGCCACGCCGCGTCGGCGGCCGTCAACTTGAACGTCACCTTGTCGCCGGACGCTGTGACGCTCTTCATCGGCGCGATGAGGCTCTTAGGACCGTCGGAGTTAGCGATCTTGTTGATCCGGTTGAACGAGAACGCCACATCGGCGGCCGTCACCGGGTCGCCGTTCGAGAAGAACTGCTTCGGTTTCACGGTGCAGACGTAGGTGGTCGCTCCCGTTCCCTTCCACGCGCACGTACCGGCGTCGGAGACGATCGTCGTCGTGCCGGGGACGTACTTCAGGAGTGTCTGGTAGACGTTGTAGATGATCGTCCAAGACGGCAAGTCGTAGGAGCCCGCAGGGTCCAAGGACACGATGCGGTCTGTCGTTCCCAGGGTGACCGTGACGTTCGGGGGGGCGTGGTGCACAGCGTTGTTAGTCGCTGCCCCGCTTGCGCCCGCCCAGGCTGTGGCCGGAACGATCAGCGCGACTCCCACTACAACGCCCGCCAAACGGCTCATGGTCGATCGGGTCAGTCGTCGGTCTCGTGGCATCAAGCCCCCTTCGATAGAGAGATGCCCCGACAGCCGTCGGGGCTCGTTGGCTTGCTGGTCATCCCCAGGGTTGACCTGCAGCAAGCCAGCGCGTGCATGTTCGCACACGCTGGCGAATCAAGCCAGAAGACGGCTCGGGGGGCGCGGGACTCCGAGCGCGATCTCGACGTGACATGGGATTCGAGCTGGCGCGTCGGACCGGGGAGGGGCGTCGACCCCCCGTCCGGGCAGGTCGACCGCCCGAGCCCCCGAGCGCGCGCCTCTTCCGCCCCGGGCGACTCGCGTAAGGTGCTATTGACGAGGGAGGAGAGGCTTAGCCGAGGCTTCCCGCGGCTGACTTCGAAGCTTCCTTCGACTTCTTCGCGGCGCGCTTTTCCTTCACGCTCCGCCCCGGCTTCTTGGTGCTCGTCTTCTTCGGTGACTTGTCCGCCATCGTCTGGTCCTTTCAAGTGGGCCGGTCGGTCTCGATTGTCGCGTAACGCCCATCTTGCCGCTTGACGCACCGCCACCGATGGTAGGGGTTCGTCCGGGGCTGATTCACCGAAATGGGGTGCGGGGCGAGAAGCCCCCGGCTTCAGCCGTGGGGAGGAGTCAAGTTGGAGTCGTGCCAGCCCAGTGACTTGTCCTTCGTCACCGGGGGAGCGAGGATCGTCGCGATCAGATGACACCGCACCTCAGGGCATCCGCGGTCATCCCTGCGCGCGTCGGCGCGGCGACCGCGGTTCTCGTTGCCGTCGCGCTCTGGCCCGCGGTTGCGAGCGCTGCGTTGCCCCGGCCGCCCGCGACCGCGCGCCTTCCCCGTGCCTGTTCCGCGGCCGGCGTGCTCGGGTCCTGGAGCACGTCGCGTCTCGCGGCTCAGACGCTGGCCGCGGGGGTAGAGGAGGACGACGTCGGCTCGGTGTCCCACGAGCTCGCGATCGGCATCAGCGCGATCATCCTGTTCGGCTCCACTGCGCCGTCCAACCTCGCCGTCCAACTCACCGCGCTCGAGTCGCACGCACCCGGAGGTGTGAAACCTCTCGTCATGACCGACGAGGAGGGGGGGCTCGTGCAGCGGATGGCGAATCTCGCCGGGTCGACTCCCGCTCCGCGCACGATGGGCGCGACGATGACCCCGGCCGAGATCGAAGCCCTGGCGACGCAGGTCGGCCGGCGCATGCTCGCCGCGGGAGTGACGATGGACCTTGCGCCCGTCCTCGACGTCGACGGGGGCGTCGGGCCGAACGCCCGTGATCCTGACGGAACGCGTTCGTTCAGCGCGACGGTCAGTGTCGCGGCCGCCGACGGCCTCGCTTTCGCCGCAGGGCTCGAACGTGCCGGGGTAATCCCGGTGGTCAAGCACTTCCCCGGTCTCGGGGGTGTGAGTCAGGACACCGACGTCGGTCCCGCCTCGACGCTGCGGTGGAGCCTCCTCGAGAAGACCGGGCTCGTCCCGTTCGTCGACGCGATCGATTCGGGCGTCCCGGCAGTGATGGTCTCCAACGCGAGCATCCCCGGCCTCACCGCGCAGCCGGCGAGCTTGTCGGCGGCCGTCGAGACGTCGCTTTTGCGTCTGAGGCTGCACTTCAAGGGCCTGATCGTCACGGATTCCCTGACCGCGGAGGCGATCGTCGCGACGGGGCTGTCCCTGCCCCAGGCGGCGGTCGCGGCGCTGAGGGCCGGTGCCGACCTGCTCTTGTATCAAGTGTCCGACCCGAGAACCGACGCGACGACCAACCAGATCGTGCACGCCATCGTCCAGGCGGTCGCCACCGGCAAGCTGTCGAGGTCCCAGCTCGTCGCAGCCGTCGGCTACGTGATCGCTGCGAAGAAGGTGGATCTGTGCGCGAGGCGCTGAGCGCGAATTCGACCTGAGAACCGAGCGCGACCCGGCTCAGTAGACCTTGGCGTAGACGAGGATCGAGCCCACCACGATCACGAGGCCAACGATCGGCACGGCGATCGCGCGCGTGGCGCGCATTGCGACCCGAATGCCGCCGACGATCACCAACAGGGCGCCGAGGATGATGCCGACGATCCCCGCCACGTGGTGCTTGCTGACTGTTGCAAGGACTGTTGCGAAGGTAGCGACGGCGTGCACGGTTTCTCCCTCGACGATTGGCGCAGACCGTGTGACTGTAGCGAGCGCGACAATGTGGCGCACTGGAGCCGTTTCGTGGGTGGGGAGCCGGACCGACCGAGTGTCGGTCGTCGAACCACCAAAGCGTCTTCGCGACCTGCGGTTGCCGCGGCGCGGATCCCGCGGACGCCCGGGGGAACCCGGATTGGCGACGAGAAACGAAGACTCTGAAACAGCGCAGAGGAAACCTGGCGCACGACGGCGTACGTGACGACCATGCCAGGAGCTGAGGTGATCACCCCCGGAAGACGATCTGACGCGGGGGTGACGATTGTCCCGTAGACTGCCCTTAGCACGAGGTCAAGAGGACCGCGCGCGCTGTTGAGAGAGAGAATCCGAATTGGCAAGTGGAACCGTAAAGTTTTTCAACTCCGAGAAGGGCTATGGCTTTATCTCGCGCGAGCAGGGTGACGACGTGTTCGTCCACTACTCCAGCATCCAAGGAACCGGCTATAAGTCCCTCGAGGAGGGCCAGCGCGTCGAATTCGACGTCGTTCCGGGCCGCAAAGGTGAGGAAGCCCAGAACGTACGCGTGGTCTAGGCGTTTCTGAAGGTCGTCCGAAGAGCCCGCCGGCTTGTGCCGGCGGGCTCTTCTCAATCTCAGGGCGTATTCCGGATGCGCGGCGCGGGCCGGCTCGGGCGTCGTAGCATCCGACGGACCCCGATCGAAGGAGCGGGTAGTGCACAGGTCAACTCGGGCGGCGGAGCGTCACGCGAACCTCAGGCGGGGGAGCGCTGACGACATCGGCGCCGGCACGGCGGCGAACAGGGCCCGGAGCGGCCCGCGCGTCCGATGTGGCGCGCTGGTCTGGGGGGCGAGCCGATGACAGGGCCGGGTGTGATCGTCGCGCATTCGCTGTTGCGGGGGGCGACTCACGTCGCGCACTCGCACCCCGGCAGTATGCACTACTGGCAGGCGATCATCCTCGGAATCCTCCAGGGCGTCAGCGAGCTCTTCCCCGTGTCGAGCCTCGGGCACACCGTGGTCTTCCCGGCGCTTTTCGGATGGAACAACGTCGTCGCCGCCCAGTCGGCTTCGGAGTCGTTCTGGCTCGCCTTCCTCGTCGGCCTCCATGTCGGGACGGCGATCGGCCTCGTCGTGTACTTCCGCAAGGACTGGGCCGAGATCGTCGGCGCCCTCGTCGGTTCGGCGCGGCGTCGGGCGATCGCGACGCCGACGGAGCGGCTCGGCTGGCTCCTCGTCGTCGCGACGATCCCCGCAGGGATCACCGGGATACTGCTCGAACACCCGCTCCGGGTGCTCTTTTCCAAACCGGTCCCGGCCTCCGCGTTCCTCGTTGTCAACGGGTTTCTGCTCGCCACCGGGGAAGTTCTCCGCCGGAGACGCGCCGCCCCGGCGGTTCAAGCGACCGGTGGCGGAACGGAGCTCGGCCCGCCGCGGCCCGACCGGGCGCTCGCCACGCTCAACATGAGAGAGGGCTTCATGGTCGGTGTCGCGCAGGTCTTCGCGCTCGTGGCCGGGATCAGCCGTTCCGGGATCACGATGGTCGCGGGCCTCGCGCGTGGCCTTGACCACAAGGACGCGGCGCGCTTCTCCTTCCTGCTCGCGACGCCGATCATCCTCGCAGCCGGCGTCTACAAGTTGCCGGATCTGCTCGGGTCGACGGGGAACGGGGTCCGGGGCCAGACACTCGCCGCCGCGGCGTGTGCGGGGGTCGCGGCGTGGATCTCTGTACGCTTCCTCACGCGCTACTTCAAGACGCGGACGTTGACGCCGTTCGCGATCTACTGCGTGGTATTCGGCTCCGCACTGCTCGTCCATTTCAACTAGTCAGGTACCGGCGCGGGACGTCCAGTTTCCCTGGAACCCGACCCGTCGCGGAGAGCTTCCGTCAGGGAGCGGTGACGACCCGGAAAGTCTCAGCGAGGCGGCCATCTGGGAGGCCGGCCCGCCGGGCGCCCGCGCTGAGCCACGACCCGACGCGCTCGGTGAGCCATTCGCCTTCGCCCACCTGGCTCACGTGACAGCGCAGTGCGGCGATCTTGCGGTCGAACGACTCCGTGACGTCCACTGCACAGTTCGAATCGGGGTGCGCGGCCAACCACAACTCGCGAACCCGGTGGGGTTCGAGCCCTTCGGCGAGGAGTTCCGGGTGGGCGAACGGGTTGCGCGCGTCCGGGTAGAACGCGCAGACGGTCGCTTCGCCCGCCGCGAGGTGGTCCGGGTGGGACGCTGCGATGGCTTCCCAGTTCCGTTCCGGCGACTGGCAGACCACGCGGTCGGGTCGCAGGGTCCGCACGACGCGACAGATGTCGCGTCGCAGTTCGCGTGACGCGACGAGCGCGCCGTCGGGATAGCCGAGGAAATGGACATCGTGGACTCCGACGACGGCGGCCGCGGCGCGCTGTTCGTCCCGGCGGAGGTTCGCCAGTTCGTCGCGCGCGATCGTGTGGTCGATCGCCCCCGCGTCCCCGTCGGTGACGATGCAGTACGCGACGGCCATGCCGGCGTCGGTCCAGCGCGCGACGGAGCCGGCGACACCGAAGTCCGCATCGTCCGGGTGCGCGGCGACGACGAGCACGCGGGAGACGTCCGGATCGATCCCGTCGGTGAGGGTTATCAACGTGTTATCGCTCATCGGTCGCAGTCTCCGTCTTCCTGGGAGGCTAGCCGCGCGGCCAATCTGCCTTTCTCCCGAAGGGCAACGCGCTCCAGCTGATCGCCGGGCGTCAGCCGGCGACCGTCGCGTCGCGGACCGGTGTGTCCGCTACGCTCCCGCCATGTCCGAGCGTCCGGCGCGCTTCGTTGCGTCGATCCGTGGAAACTGAGGGTCGTCCGATGGTGGAGCCGTCGCCGGATCCGGCACCGGGCGATCTCCGGCGGGCCCCACACGACCTGGCGATCGATGAGGCGCGGGCGCTGCTCGGCGATGCCGAGCGCGAGCTGCGCGCCATCGAGCAGGCGATCGCGCGCCTTGAGCAGGGCACGTATTCGACGTGCGAGGTGTGCGGTTCGCCGATCGAGCCGGAACGGCTCGTCGATGAGCCGACGGGGCGCCGCTGCGGAACGCACGGCGCGCCGGACTGACCAAAGGTCGCGCACGCGCCGGGTGGCGGAAGGACCGCTCAGGCCTTCTTCGTCTCTTTGAATATGCGGTCGATCTCGGCGATGCCGGCGAGCAGGCGGTCCGCGACCGCGGTATCGCAGGTCTTCTTCGCCTCGCCGGCGGCCTTCGTTGTCTTCCAGACGAGCTCGTGGAGCTCGGGGAAGCGTTCGGCGTGCTCGGGCCTGAAGTAGTCCGTCCAGAGCACCCAGAGGTGGTGCTTCACGAGCTCTGCACGCTCTTCTTTGATCATGATGGCGCGCTGGCGGAACACCGGGTCGTCGGACGCGTTGAACTTCTCCATGCAGGCCTTCACCGATTCGGCCTCGATCCGGGCCTGTGCGGGGTCGTAGACGCCGCAGGGCAGATCGCAGTGCGCGTGTGCCGTCCGGGGTCGCGCGACCCGGTCGGCGAGCGAGAGTAGATATGAAGTGAGCGGCATGCCAGAACTCCTTCCATCGCTGTTGCGTCCCTGCCTTGGCGGGGCAGTCGCCGTCGCCGAAGCGAGCGGCGTCGACAACACTAACGAGGTGAGCCTGAAGAGATTCCGCCCGCGCCGGTCGTTGGCGGCGGTTGCGCGGCTCGTGAGAGCTCCGACACGCGTCGTCGTTTCTGGCCCGAGCATGCTGCCGACGCTGCGCGATGGCGACCGCTGCATGGTCCGAAGGACGCGGAAGGTCGCGCCGGGGGACCTCGTCGTGTTCGTCGCCCCGGACGATCCGGGCCGGCTGATCGTGAAGCGCGTCTCCGAAGTCGTGCCCTCCGGGATCGTCGTCGCCGGTGACAACCCCGGTGCCAGCCGGGACAGCCGGGACTATGGCGTCGTACCCCGCCGTCTCCTCGTCGGCGTGGCCCGCTACCGCTACTCGCCCCGGGAATGGGCCGGTCCGCTCCGCTGAACGACGATGATGCGGCTCGCGCGCACGGGCCGGTACGCTGAGAGAAATGCACAAACTCGCGGTGCTCTCTATGCACACGTCGCCCCTCGAACAGCCGGGCAGCGGCGACGGCGGCGGGATGAACGTCTATGTACGCGAGTTGTCGTCGTCGCTCGCCCGCGCCGGTGTCGAGTGCGACGTCTACACCCGAGCGTCGGGCGACGATCTCCCGTCGCTTGTCGAGGTGGAGCCCGGACTGACTGTCCACCACGTCGAGGCCGGTCCCCGCCGCCCCGTGGCGAAAGGGCGGCTGCGCGAGCTCGTTGGTGCTTTCACCGAGGCCGTCGCCGAACGGATGGCCGGGTTCGAGCTCCTCGGCGCGCCCCGGACCGACGCGATCCACGCCAACTACTGGCTCTCGGGAATCGCTGGCCATGCCCTGAAGCACCGGCTTGGCATCCCGCTCGTCTCGACGTTCCACACCCTCGACCGCGTGAAGGCCGAGGCGAGCCCCGAGGAGTTCGACCCCGCCGACCCCGGGCAGCGGGCCCGGGCCGAGGCGGAGATTATCGGGTGCTCGGATGCCATCCTCGCCACCTGTTCGGTGGAGCTCGACCAGCTCGTCGAGCTCTACGGAGCCGATCCGTCGCGCGTCGAGATCGTCGCGCCCGGCGTCGACCACGCCTTCTTCTCGCCGGGTGACAAGGGCCAGGCCCGCCGGGCGCTGAGGCTCGCGGAATCGGGTCCGCTCCTTTTGTTCGTCGGCCGGATCCAGCCGCTGAAGGGGAGCGACGTCGCCATCCGGACGCTCGCCGCGCTTCCCCGTCTCGGTGTCGATCGGGCCCGCCTCGCTGTGGTCGGGGGTCCGAGCGGGCCGCGCGGCGACGAGGAGGTCGGAATGTTGCGCGCCCTCGTCACCGAGCTCGGCCTCGGAGATCGGGTGACGTTTGTCGAGCCCCAGCCGCACGAGCGGCTCTCGACGTACTACCGGGCGGCGGACGTCTGCCTCGTGCCGAGCCGTTCAGAGTCCTTTGGGCTTGTCGCGCTCGAGGCGGCGGCGTGCGGCACGCCCGTCGTCGCCTCCGCTGTCGGAGGCCTCACCACCCTCGTCGACGACGGCGAAACAGGTTTTCTGGTCGAGGACCGCGGCGCCGACGCCTTCGCCGGGCACGTCGCTGAAATCGTCACGCGACCGGGGCTCGCGGCGCGCCTTGGCGCGGCGGCGGCGCGGCGAGCCCAGGCCTACACCTGGTCGTTTGCCGCGGCCCGCCTGCGCCGGCTCTACAACGACCTGACGGCGCGCACGCTCGTCGAGTGCGGCTGAGGTCGCAGGTCGTGGGCGTCCGGCTCTGCGTCGTCGGGGGCGGCCGGATGGGGACGGCCCTGCTGGCGGGACTGCTCGGTGCCAAATGGGCGACGGCCGGGGAGATCGCCGTGGCAGAACGTGTCGACGGGGCGCGCGACGCGCTGCGGTCGCGGTTCCCCGGGCTCCTCGTCGCGGCCGAACCGGTCGCCGCCGACGGGGTGATCATCGCGGTGAAGCCGCACGACGCCGAGGTGGTCTGCCGGTCGCTGCGCGGTCTGGGGTACCGCCGCGCCTTGTCGATCGCCGCCGGGGTGACGACCGGGAGCCTCGTCGAGTGGCTGGGCGACGGAGTCGCCGCGATACGGGCGATGCCGAACACCCCGGCGCAGCTCGGTGCCGGGGTCTCGATCATCGTCGGCGCCGGGAACGCCGGCGAGTCCGATCTCGACTGGGCGGAGGGGGTCCTCTCGGCGGTCGGCACCGTCGTCCGATTGCCCGAGGAGCTGGTCGACGCCGCCACGGCGGTGTCGGGTTGCGGTCCCGCCTACCTCTTCTACGTCGCCGAATCGCTCGTCGCCGCCGGCGTCGCCGCCGGGCTCGGCGCCGGGGTCGCCCGCGAGCTCGTCGACCAGACGCTGCTCGGGGCGGCGCGGATGCTCGTCGAGACGGGACGGCCCGCCGAGGTGTTGCGTGCGGAGGTCGCCTCGCCCGGCGGGTCGACCGAGGCGGCGATCAACGTGCTCGAGGCGCGCGCCGTGCGCACCGCCTTCGCCGGCGCCGTCGCCGCGGCGAAGGTGCGTGCCGGCGAGCTCGGTGCGGCGCCTCCCGAGCCGCGACAAAAGTCCAGGTGACGAGCGGGCTCGACAAGATCCATTTCCCCTCTTTCCACACGAGCCCCGCTGGCCTACAGTCGTGTCGGCGGAGAGGGGTGATTGAGCTGTCCATCCAATACACAAAGTCGCAATTCCTCACGGTTGGTGAGGTCGCGCACATGCTTCGGATCTCGAACATGACCGTCTACCGGCTCATCAGTTCCGGGCAGCTGCCCGCGGTCCGCGTGGGCAAGTCCTACCGGCTGCGCGAAGAGGACGTCGACGGCTACCTCGCCGCACGGTTCACCGAGGCGGGCTAGGCACCTCCTTGTCGCCGCAGGCCGACGGCGGGCACGCCGTCGGCCGTGAGGATCCGTTGGGGAATTCCACCGTCCTGCGCGCCCCGGGGCCGGGCGCGAGGCGCCGGAACCTGTCATCCGGATCGCGTCCGGCGGCGGGGTCCGCCACGGGCCGGTCGCGATCCGCGCCGCCGGCGCGTTGTCGTGTCCGCAACTCGTCGTTAGCGTGCATGACGTGACAGGGGAGGCGACGATCCGAGAGCTCAACCGGATCCCCGGGCCGACCGTCGCGCGCCTTCCGCTCTACCACCGGGCGCTCGCCGTCATGTTGGAGCGCGGCATTTCGCAGGTTTCGTCGGCCGAGCTCGCCTCGGTCGTCGGGGTGAATCCGGCGACGTTGCGCCGGGACCTGTCGCGCTTTGGCACCTACGGGACGCGCGGGACCGGTTACGAGGTTCCCCACCTGCTCGCCCGTGTCGAAGGCGCGCTCGCGCTCGACCGGGACTGGCCGGTCGCGATCGTCGGGATCGGCAACCTCGGGCGGGCGCTCGCCCATTCGCGGGGCTTCCACTCCGGCGGTTTCCGCGTCGCCGTGCTCGTCGACGTCGACTCGGCGGTCGTCGGCACGACGCTCGACGGGACCGTCGTCGAGCACCTCGACCGGCTCGCCGAGGCCTGCGCGCGCGAGCAAGTGCGCATCGGCGTGATCACGACTCCCGCGAGCGTCTCCCAGCGCGTCGCCGATCGGCTTATCGCCGCGGGAGTGCTCTCGATCCTCAATTTCGCGCCCGGCGTTCTCATCGTCCCGGACTCGGTGACGGTCCGCCAGGTCGATCTCGCCGCCGAGCTCCAGGTACTCGCCTTCTACCGCTCCCGCCCCCGCGGCCACGTGCTCCGCGACGGCGAGCTCGGCGAGGAGGTCATCGACGACCGCACCGCCCGCGGAGTCGCCGTCGGCCCGTAGAGTCTGCACGCGGTCCCGTGGCGGCGCGGATCCGGCCACGGCACGAGATGGCGCCGCGGCGAGCGGCGACCCGAGGACGAGGAGGTGCGCGTGCCGGTCGTCGTGGTCGGTCTCCACGAACGGGACGCGCCGCTCGAGCTCCTGGAGTGCCTGGCGTTCTCCGACGAGGAGCTGCCGAAGGCGCTCGCCGGGATCGGTGACAGCCCGCACCTGTCCGAGACCGTGATCCTGTCGACGTGCATGCGCACCGAGGTCTACGCCGTCGCGGAGCGGTTCCACGACGGGGTCGACGACATCGGGCGCTTCCTCGCCGATCACCTCACCGACGGTTGCGGCCCGGGGGCGCTCGCCGAGGCGCTCGCCGTCGAATACGACGAGCAGGCGGTGCGACACCTGTTCGAGGTGGCGTCCGGCATCGATTCGCCCGTGCTGGGCGAGGGCGAGATCCTCCGCCAGGTGCGCGCGGCGCACGAGCAGGCCCGCCGTGAACGGGCTTCGGGTCCGGTGCTCGACGGGCTGTTCCGTCACGCGGTCGAGGTCGGCAAGCGCGCCCGGGCCGAGACCGGGATCGCGCGCGGCGTCACCTCGCTCGCCCACGTCGCGGTGGCGCTCGCGACCGAGACGCTCGACGGGTCGCTCGTCGGCCGGCGGGTCGTCGTCGTCGGCGCCGGTGAGATGGGCGAGGGGATCGTCGCCGCGCTCATGGCGGCGGCGCGACCCGCCGAACTCGTCGTCGCGAGCCGCAGCCGCGAGAAGGCGGATGCCGCGGCGGGCGCCGTCGGGGGACGCGGCGTCGCCCTCGGCGAGCTCGGCGCGGAGCTCGCCGACGCCGACGTGCTGTTCACGGCGACGGCGGCTCCCGAGATCCTGCTCGGGCCCGAGGACCTCCGGCGGGCGCGCGTCGCCCGACCACGACGGCCGCTGCTCATCGTCGACGCCGCGGTGCCCCGCGACGTCGACCCCGCCGTCGCGTCGTTCCCCGACGTCACGCTGCGCGACGTCGACGACCTCCGCAACTTCGCGGAACGCTCGTTGGCGGCGAGGCGGGCGGAGATCGACCGCGTGCGGGAGATCATCGACGAAGAGCTCGGCCGGTACTCGCTCGACGCCCGGGGGCGTGCCGTCGCTCCGGTCGTCGCGGCGTTGCACGACCACGCCGAGCGGATCCGTTCCGCCGAGCTCGCCCGCATCGACCCGGTGCTCGCCCGACTCGGCGCCGACGAGCGCGACGCCGTCGAGTCGATGACGCGCCGCATCGTCGCCAAGCTCGTCCACGAGCCAACCGTGAAAGTGAAGAGCGCGGCCGGTTCGGCCCGCGGCGAGCGTCTCGCCGAGGCGCTGCGCGCGCTTTTCGACCTGTAGCGACGGTGGGCCCCGGGCGATCCGGCGCGCGTGCCGCGGTTTCGATGGCGCCGTGAGGGAGTTGCGGCTCGCCACCCGGGGCAGCCCCCTCGCCCTCGCGCAGGCGCGGCGGGTCCAGGCCCGTCTCGCCGCCCTCGACCCGGACCTTGCGACGAGCCTCGTCGTCGTTGAGTCCGGCGGCGACCGGCGACCCGACGCCCCCATCCACTCCCTCGGCGGTGGCGGGGTGTTCGTCGCCGAGATCGAAAAGGCGGTGCAGGCTGGCCGCGCGGAGGTCGCGGTGCACTCGCTGAAGGACCTCCCGTCGTCGAACCCGCCGCCGGGCCTCGTGCTCGCCGCGACGCCCGAGCGCCTCGACGTGCGCGACGCCCTCGTCGGCCGGACGCTTGGCCAGCTCGGGCCCGGGGCGCTCGTCGCGACCGGCGCCGTCCGCCGGCGAGCCCAGCTCGCGCACCTCCGACCCGATCTGTCGTTCGCCGAGCTGCGCGGCGCGATCGCCACTCGCCTCGACCGGGTGCCGCCGGGCGGGGCCGTCGTCGTCGCCGTCGCCGCGCTCGAGCGGTTGGGCCTGCTCGGCCGGGCCGCCGAGGTGCTCGCGACCGAGACGATGCTGCCCCAGGTGGGACAGGGCGCGCTCGGCCTGCGCTGCCGGGAGGACGACGCCGCGACGATCGAGATCCTCGGGGCGATCGACGACGTCCTCGTCGCACGGGCGGTCACCGCGGAACGGGCCTTCCTCGCCCGGTTGGGCGGTGGTTGCGACGCGCCGGTGGGGGCGCACGCGACCTGCGACCGGCCGTCAGGTCCCGTCGAGCTGGACGGCTTCATCGCCAGCGAGGACGGGCACGTGCTCCTCCGCGCCGCGTGCCGCGGCGACGACCCGGCCGCCGTCGGCAACGCGCTCGCCGAAAAGCTCCTCGCCGAAGGGGGCGACCGGCTCTTCCCGCCCGCCCTCGGCCGGTCGGGGGACGCCCGCCCGGTTGGGCGGCCGCTCGCCGGCTGGCGCGTCGTCGTCACCCGGCCCGAGGCGCAGGCCCCGCCGCTCGCCGCGGCGTTGCGGGCGCGTGGGGCCGAGGTCGTCGAGCTCGCGACGATCCGCGTCGAGGACCCGGCGGACGGCGGGGCGGCGTTGCGCCGCTCGGCGGCCGCGGCCGACCGGTTCGACTGGGTCGTGTTCACGTCGGCCAACGCCGTCGGGCGTTTCTTCGCCGCGCTCCCAGACGCCGGGTGGCCGGCCGGGGTCCGCCTCGCGGCGATCGGCTCCGGCACGGCCCAGGCGCTGCGGCTCCGGGGGGTGGAGGCCGACCTCGTGCCCGGGCGTTACGTCGGCGAGGCGCTCGTCGCCGGGTTCCCGCCCGGGTTCCCGGGCGGGAGGGTGCTGCTGCCCCGGGCGGCCGTCGCGCGCGACGTCGTGCCCGAGGGTCTCCGGCGCCTCGGCTGGGCTGTCGACGTCGTCGAGGCGTACCGGACGGTCCCGGCGACGCCGCCGCCCGGGGCGCTCGCCCGGGCTCGGGGCGCCGACGCGATCGTCTTCACCTCGTCTTCGACGGTGACGGGACTGCGCAGCCTCGTTCCCGCCAGGCACGTCCCCCCGGTCGTCGTCTCGATCGGGCCGGTGACGTCGGCGACGCTGCGCGCCGCGGGCCTCACGGTCACCGTCGAGGCGGGGGTGCACTCGCTCGACGGGCTCGTCGACGCGCTCGTCGACTGGGTGGGGGCGCACCCCGGGCCACCGACCGGGGCGCGGTCGTAGGCTCGGCGCGATGCCGGACCGAGTACCAGCTTCTGGCGGGCAGTTCCCCGGGCGACGCATGCGCCGGCTTCGGCGTACGCCCGCGCTGCGCCGGCTCGTCGCCGAGACGCGCGTCGGCGTCGACGACCTCGTCGCGCCGGTGTTCGTGCGGGAGGGCATCGACGAACCGGCGCCGATCGCCGCGCTCCCGGGTGTCGTCCAGCACACGGTCGGCTCGCTTGTCGCCGAGGCGCGCGAGCTGCACGCCCTCGGCGTCCCGGCGCTCGTCGTGTTCGGGGTGCCGGGCGCAAAGGACGCCGCCGGCTCGGCGGCGTCCGACCCGGCGGGCATCGTCCAGGTCGCGCTGCGGGCGCTGCGGGACGCGGTCGGCGACGAGCTCGTGCTCATCGCCGACCTGTGTCTGTGCGAGTACACGGATCACGGCCACTGCGGCGTGCTCGACCGCGGCGGCCAGGTCGACAACGACGCGACGCTCCGGCGTTACGGCGAGGTCGCCGTCGCCCAGGCCGCGGCCGGCGCCGACTTTGTCGCGCCCTCCGGGATGATGGACGGCCAGGTGGGCGCCATTCGCGCCGCCCTCGACGGCGCGGGCCACGCCGACACGGCGATCCTCGCCTACGCCGCGAAGTACGCCTCCGCCTTCTACGGTCCGTTCCGCGAGGCGGTCGACGTGGCGATCGCCGGGGGCGGCGACCGGCGCGGCTACCAGCAGGACCCGGCGAACGGCCGCGAGGCGCTCACCGAGGTGCGCCTCGATCTCGCCGAGGGCGCCGATGTCGTCATGGTCAAGCCCGCGCTCCACTATCTCGACGTGATCGCCGCGGTGCGCCGATCCGTCGACGTGCCCGTCGCGGCCTACCACGTGAGCGGGGAGTACGCGATGCTCGTCGCCGCCGCCGAGGCGGGCGCAGTCGACCGCGAGGCCGCGGTCCTCGAGACGCTCACCGCGATCAAGCGGGCCGGCGCCCAGTTCGTCCTCACCTACCTCGCCCGGCAGGCCGCCGAGCTCCTCGGCAGGTAGCCGTGGAGGGCCGCCGGAGCAGGGCGCTCTTCGCCCGGGCGGCGTCCGTCATCCCCGGCGGGGTGAACTCGCCGGTGCGGGCCTTCGGGTCGGTCGGCGGCGAGCCGTACTTCGTCGCCGCGGGCGACGGTGCCTACGTCACGGACGTCGACGGGAACCGGTATGTCGACTACGTCCAGTCCTGGGGCGCCTCGATCCTCGGCCACGCCCACCCCTCCGTCGTCGACGCGGTCGCGTCGGCCGCCGCCCGGGGCACGAGCTTCGGCGCCCCGACCGAGTCCGAGGTGCTCCTCGCCGAGCGGATCACGAAGGTGGTGCCCGGCTGCGACATGGTCCGGCTCGTCTCGTCGGGGACCGAGGCGGCGATGACGGCGGTCCGGATCGCCCGGGGCGTGACGGGCCGGGACCGCGTCGTCAAGTTCGCCGGCTGCTACCACGGCCACAGCGACGCGCTGCTCGCCACCGCCGGCAGCGGCGTCGCCTCCCTCGGGCTCGCCGGCTCCGCCGGGGTCCCCGCCGACGCCGTCGCGGCGACGCTCGTCGCGCCCTACAACGAGGTGCCCGGGCTCGACGAGCGGGTCGCCTGCGTCATCGTCGAGCCGATCGCGGCGAACATGGGCCTCGTCCCGCCGGCGCCGGGCTTCCTCGCCGGGCTGCGCCGAGCCTGTGACGCGGTCGGCGCGCTCCTCATCTTCGACGAGGTGATCACGGGCTTCCGGGTCGGCCTCGACGGCGCGGCGGGCCGGTTCGGGGTGCGGCCCGACCTGTACTGCTTCGGGAAGGTGATCGGCGGCGGGCTGCCGCTCGCCGCCGTCGGCGGGGCCGCGGCGACGATGGAGGTCCTCGCGCCGCTCGGTCCCGTCTACCAGGCGGGGACCTTGTCCGGGAACCCGCTCGCCACCGCGGCCGGACTCGCGGTGCTCGAGCTGCTCTCGCCCCCGGTTTTCGCCGAGCTCGCTGCCACGGTCGGCCGGCTCGCCGCCGGGCTCGCCGCCGCGTTCGGCGACGCCGGCCTCGTCGCCGAGGTGCCCGTCGCGGCGACGCTCTGTGGCGTCGCCTTCAGCCCCGCGCCGGTCTCGGACTACGAGGGGGCGCGGCGAGCCGCGGCGAACGGCGAGTACGCGCGATTTTTCCGGGCGATGCTCGAGCGGGGAATCGCCCTTCCGCCGAGCCCGTACGAGGTGATGTTCTGCTCGCTCGCCCACGGCGACGCCGAGCTCGAGGCGACGCTCACCGCGGCTGGTGCCGCGGCCCGCGAGGTCGCCGCGGCACGCCGGGGCTCAGCCGGCTAGCTGGGCGAGGCGCGCGATCGCGCCGTAGACGAGCTCGGCCGGGCCGATCTCGTCGGTGCGGATCAGGTTCGACATGATCCGCAACAACCACTCCATGAGCGTGCGGGAGTACATGCCGGTGCTGACGAGCAGCCGCATCGCCTCGGGGCGGCCCATCAACCGCATGAAGGCGCTCGCCGTTTTGAAGTACAGGCCGTAGTTCTCGGTGAGCTTGGCTTCGTAGCCCTCGAGCACCCGGTTGTCGCCGGTGAGGAGGGCCTCGGCGGCGAAGGCCGCCGCGATGCGCCCGGTCTCATAGCCGTAGGCGATCCCCTCGCCGTTGAACGGGTTGATCGCGCCGCCCGCGTCGCCGACGAGGACGTAGTCCGGTCCCTGCCGGGGCCCGACCGAGAGCCCCATCGGCAGCCGCCCCCCGCTGGGCTCGCCGAGCGCGCTCTCGGGTCCGAGGCACCACGAGGCCGGCGCGCGGGAGACAAAGGCCTCCATGAGCCGCGACGTGTTCATCGACTTCCAGCGCTCGAAGCTCGACACGATGCCGATGCCGACGTTCACTCGGCCGTCGCCGAGGGGGAAGACCCAGCCGTAACCCGGGATCACGGCCCCCGTCTCGTCGCGCAGGTCGAGGTGCGATTCGATCCAGGTCTCGTCGTGACGAGGCGAGGAGAAGTAGCCGCGAATCGCCATCCCCTGGGGGATTGTGCGGTCCCGGGAGGCGCCGAGCGCGCGGCCGAAGCGCGAGTTCGAGCCGTCGGCGACGATGACGATGCGGGCGGCTACGTCGTGGCTCGTGCCGCTCGAGTGCTCGCTCACGACCGCTCCGGCCGCCGGGCCGCCCGATCCGGCCCCGGCCCCGAGCGGCGCGATCGCCTCGCAGCCCTCGAGCAGCGTGGCACCCGCCTTCTCGGCGCGGCGGGCGACGAGCGCGTCGAGCTCAGCCCGGGTGATGACGTAGCCGTACTCCCCGTAATCGGGGTGCTTCGGCCAGCGCAGGAGGAGCTCGCGGCCGTAGGCGAGGGCGCGTAGGCCCTCGAAGCGGTGGTAGCGGCTGAGATCGTCGCCGAGCCCCATGTCCTCGAGCTGGCGCACCGATCGCGGCGTCAGCCCGTCGCCGCAGGTTTTCTCGCGTGGGAAGTGCTTCTTTTCGACGACGACGACGTCGAATCCCGCCTCCGCCAGCCAGTACGCGGCGGCCGATCCCGCCGGGCCGGCGCCGATGACGAGCACCTCGCAGGAGCGGGGGATCTTTCGTGTCGGCGCGTGACCCTCGTCGTGGACGGGACCTGGCACACGAGGAGCGTACCGGCCGACCTCTTGATCTGTCGCAGGGGCCGCCGCACCGTGCGTGGATGGCCCGTTCGCGCCCGTCGTGGTAAAACCGCAGGGCACCATGGGAAGCCTCGACAGTTACCTGCCGATCTTTTTGCTGCTCGCGCTGGGGGTCCTCTTCGCGGCACTGTCGATCGCCGCGTCGCGCCTTCTCGCCCCGTACCGCCCGAACGCGGCGAAGCAGGCCCCGTACGAGTGCGGCATCGTGCCGACCGCCGATCCCCCGCAGCGCTTCCCGGTCCGCTTCTACCTCGTCGCGATGATCTTCATCATCTTTGACATCGAGATCATCTTTCTTTTCCCCTGGGCGGTGATCTACGGGCAACTCGGGCGATTCGGCCTCGTCGAGGTCATCGTCTTCGCCGGCGCGGTCTTCGTCTCGTTCATCTACCTCGTCGCCAACGGCGCCCTCGACTGGGGTCCCGAGCGTCGGGCGCGATCGTTCCGTGGTGCGTCCGAGCGCACGACCGAGTCGACCGTCCGCCGCGTCGGTTCGGCAGGCGGGAGGGCCGCGTAGGTGCCGATCGCGGAGTCCTGGAACGGCCTCGAGTCGGTCCGCCACAACCTGCTCACCGGCAAGCTCGAGGATTTCGTGCGGTGGTCGCGGCGCAGCTCGATGTGGCCGGCGACCTTCGGCCTGGCGTGCTGCGCGATCGAGATGATGGCCGCTGGAGGCGCCGAATACGACATGTCGCGGTTCGGGATGGAGGTGTTCCGGGCCTCGCCGCGCCAGGCGGACCTGATGATTGTCGCCGGCCGGGTCTCCCAGAAGATGGCGCCGGTCCTGCGCCAGGTCTACGACCAGATGATGGAGCCGAAGTGGGTGATCTCGATGGGGGTGTGCGCCTCGTCGGGCGGCATGTTCAACAACTACGCCATCGTCCAGGGCGTCGACCAGATCGTCCCGGTCGACGTCTACGCGCCCGGCTGCCCGCCGAGCCCGAACACGCTGCTGCACGCGATCCTCACCCTCCACGAGAAGGTGCGGACGGGCGAGATCCTCCGCCGGCGCCGGGCCTCGGGCGCGGGTGCCGGCGTCGACCTCGCGACCGAGGTACCCGGTTGGACCCAGCCGCTCGCCACGCCGGCCCGCCTCGGGACGCCGCGCTGATGGCGCCCGGGGGCTCGCTCGCCTGGCAGATCCCAGCGCTTGGCCAGATTCTGACCGCCGACTCGGCGGGTGACGAGGTCTTCTTCCCGACCCGTGCCCAATACGTGGAGGTCGCCACGGTCCTGCGGGAAGCGGGATTCGCCACCTGCAGCGACCTGTGCGCCGTCGACTACCTCACCCACCTGGGCCGCAAGCTCCCCGACGGGGTCGCTCCCGAGCGCTTCGAGGTCGTCGTCAACCTGCTCTCGCTCGCTCCGGCGCGTCGTGTTCGCCTCCGGGTCATGGTCCCCGAGCACGACCCGGTCTGCCCGACGCTCTTTTTCGTCTATCCCGGCACGGAGAACATGGAGCGCGAGGCGTACGACCTGATGGGCATCCGCTTCGACGGCCACCCCGACCCAAGCCGCATCCTTATGCCCCAGGACTGGGAAGGGCACCCGCTGCGCCGCGACTACGGAGTCGGCCGTGTCCCGGTGCAATTCAAGGGGGCACCCGGTCCACGATGACGAGCGACCACGTCGACGGGGTAATCGGCGACGCGCCGGTGACGGCCGCTCTGACCGGCGACCCGGAGCTGGCGCGGCTCGTCGCCAAGACCGACGAGGGATCCCAGGAGCTCGCGCCCGCCGACGCGACGAGCCGGGTCAAGCTGGCGATCGAGCAGGGGGGCGTGCTCCGGGTGCCGGAGAGCAACGCCCTCGACCCGGACGCCGCCGACGCGACGTTCGGCGCCGGCGAGACGATGATCCTCAACGTCGGCCCGCAACACCCCTCGACCCACGGCGTGCTGCGGATGATGGTCGAGCTGCAGGGCGAGACCATCCTGCGCTCTAAGCCCGTGATCGGCTACCTCCACACCGGCATGGAGAAGATGGGCGAGGAGCTCACCTACGTCCAGGGCGCGACGAACGTCACGCGCATGGACTACCTGTCGCCGCTCCACAACGAGCTCGTCTTCTCGCTCGCCGTCGAGAAGCTTCTCGGCGTCGACATCCCGCCGCGCGCGACCTGGATCCGCATGCTCATGTGCGAGCTCAACCGGATTTCGTCCCACGTCATGTGGACGGCGTCGAACGGGTTGGACCTCGCCTCGACCACCATGATGATCTTCGGGCTGCGCGAACGCGATCTCGTGCTGACCTTCTTCGAGAAGGTCACCGGGCTGAGGATGAACCACAACTACATCCGGCCCGGCGGCGTCGCGGCGGACCTCCCCGACGGGTGGGAGGACGACGTGGAGGCGATCGTCGACACGGTCGGCGCCCGGCTCACGGACTACGACAACCTCCTCACCGGACAGCCGATCTTCCGCGAGCGGACCGAGGGCGTCGGCGTCGTGCCCGCCGATCTCCTCATCGCGCTCTCGGCGACGGGGCCGCTCCTGCGCGCCGCGGGCGTCGCCTGGGACCTGCGGCGCGCGATGCCCTACCTCGCCTACGACGACGTCGACTTCGACGTCATCGTCGGCTCGGCCGGGGACTGCTTCGACCGCTACGCGGTGCGTCTGAACGAGGTGCGGGAGTCGATCCGGATTGTCCGCCAGATCCTCGAGAAGATGCCGTCGGGCGACTACCGCGCCCAGGACAAGAAGGTCACGCCGCCGCCGCGGGCCCGGATCGACGAGTCGATGGAGGCGCTCATCCACCACTTCAAGATCTTCACGCGCGGCATCGAGCCCCCGGAAGGCGAGGTCTACGTCGCCGTGGAATCGCCCCGCGGCGAGCTCGGCTGCTACCTCGTCTCGGACGGGTCGAACCACCCGATGCGGATGCACATCCGCGCGCCGAGCTTCGTCAACCTGCAGTCGGTGCCGGCGCTGTTACGCGGCGGCCTCATCGCCGACATGGTCGCGGTCCTCTCCTCCGTCGACCCGGTCCTCGGGGACGTCGACCGGTGACCGCCCACCTGACGGCGGCGAACCGAGCCCGGGCCGAGGCGCTCGTCGCGCTCTACCCGCAGCCGCGCTCGGCGCTCATCCCCCTCTGCCACCTCGCCCAGTCCCAGGACGGCTGGTTGTCCGGCGAGGCGATGGAGGAGATCGCCGAGCTGTGCGGCGTGACCGCGTCCGACGTTTACGGGACGGCGACGTTCTACGACATGTTCCATCTGGACAAGGTCGGTCGGCACGTCATCGCGATCTGCACGAACATCGCCTGCCTGCTCGCCGGCGCCTACGAGCTCGTCGACCACGCCGAGCGCCGGCTCGGCATCCGCTGCGGGCAGACAACCGAGGACGGCGAGTTCACCCTCGAGGAGGCCGAGTGCCTCGCCGGCTGCGACGCCGCCCCGTGCGTGCAGGTGAACCACCGTTTCGTCGGGCCGCTCGACACGGACGGCTTCGACCGGCTCGTCGCCGAGCTCGCCGCGGGCAAGCGCCGCGCCGACATCCCGCCGCACGGCGTGCTCTGCCGGATCGAGCGCACCGTCGGCCTGCCCGGTGCCAAGACGACCGCCCGCCCGCGAGCGGGGGACTGAGCCGTGCTCACGCAAGCGCCGCGCATCGTGACGGGGCGGATCGACCACGCCGACTCGCACACCCTGGAGCGCTACCTCGCGACCGGCGGTTACAAGGCGCTGCACAAGGCGCTGCGGATGGGGCGGGAGGCGGTCCGCGACGAGGTGAACCGGGCGAGCCTCCTCGGCCGTGGCGGGGCCGGCTTCCCGGCGGGGCGCAAGTGGTCGATGCTGCGCCCGTCCGAGACGACCTACCTCGTCGTGAACGGGGACGAGGGCGAACCGGCGACGTTCAAGGACCACCTGCTCATCGAGCGCGACCCGCACCAGATCATCGAGGGGGCGGCGATCGCGGCGTACGCGGTCGGCGCCCGTCTGGCCTTCGTCTACTGCCGCGGCGAGTTCGCGCTCGGCCTCGAGCGCCTGACGCAGGCGTGCAACCAGGCCTACGGATACGGCGCGCTCGGGAGGCGCATCTTCGGCTCGGCCTTCTCGCTCGACGTCGTCGTCCACCCCGGCGCGGGCGCCTACATCTGCGGCGAGGAGACGGCGCTGCTCGAGAGCCTGGAAGGCAAGCGCGGTTTCCCGCGCATCAGGCCCCCGCACTTCCCCGCCGCGTTCGGCCTCTACGGCGAGCCGACCGTCGTGAACAACGTCGAGACGATCTCGGCTTTGCCCTGGATCGTCCAGCACGGCGGGGACGCCTTCGCCGCGCTCGGCGTCGGCAGCTCCACCGGGACGCGGCTCTTCGCGCTCTCGGGACGGGTCGCGCACCCCGGCTGGTTCGAGCTCGAGATGGCGAAGACGACCTTCCGTGACCTCATCTTCGACCCCGCCCTCGGTGGTGGCATCGCGGATGGTCGAGCCCTCAAGGCCTTCATCCCCGGCGGGGTCTCGGCGCCGTGGTTCGGCCCGGGCGAGCTCGATCTCGGTCTCGACCAGGACGCGGTCGGCGGGGCCGGCTCGATGCTCGGTTCGGGTTCCGTCGTCGTGCTCGACGACGCGACCTGCGTCGTGCGCGCCGCCTGGCGGATTACGCGCTTTTTCTACCGGGAGTCCTGCGGGCAGTGCACGCCGTGCCGGGAGGGGGGCCACTGGCTCGAGAAGATCCTCCGGCGCATCGAGGAGGGGGGCGGCCGCTTCAGCGACATAGACCTTCTGATGGACGTGTGCGACAACCTCGCCCCGGGGCTCGGCTGGCTACCCCAGCAGACGACGATCTGCGTGCTTGGCCCGTCGATCCCGTCGTCGATCGCCTCGGCGATCCGGATGTTCCGCGAGGAATTCGTCGCGCACATCCGCAACGAGGGCTGCCCGTTCGACGCGGCGCTCATCGCGGGGGCCGGGACGAGATGAGCCTGCCGGCGGGGACCGGATCCGGCACGGAGGCGGTCGTCCGCCTCACGATCGACGGGGTGGCCGTCGAGGCCGTGCCGGGCGAGAACATCATCGGCGCCGCGGAACGGGCGGGGGTCTTCATCCCGCGTTTTTGCTACCACCCGCGCATGGCTCCGGTCGGCATGTGCCGGATGTGCCTCGTCGAGGTCTCGGGCCCGCGGGGTTTCACGTTGCAGCCGGCGTGCTACCTCGCCGTCGCCGAGGGCCAGGAGGTGCGCACCGCCTCGGCCAAGGCGCGCAAGGCCCAGCAGGGCGTCCTCGAGTTCCTCCTCGTCAACCACCCGCTCGACTGCCCGGTGTGCGACAAGGGCGGCGAGTGCCCGCTCCAGGACCAGGCGCTCTCGCACGGCCCGGGGGAGAGCCGGTTCCTCGAGGAGAAGCGCCACTGGGCGAAGCCGATCGAGATCGGCCCGCTCGTGCTGCTCGACCGCGAGCGCTGCATCCAGTGCGCCCGCTGCACCCGCTTCGCCGCGCAGGTCGCCGGCGAGCCGCTCATCAACCTCGCCTTCCGCACCGACGCGGTCGAGGTCGCCATCTTCCCGGACGAGCCGTTCGACTCGTACTTCGCCGGTAACACGATCCAGATCTGCCCGGTCGGCGCGCTCACGTCCCCTGCCTACCGGTTCAAGGCGCGCCCGTGGGACCTCGAGCAGGTCGAGACGACGTGCACGACCTGCGCGGTCGGGTGCCGGGTCGTCGCCCAGTCGTCCGCCGGTCGACTCGTGCGCTACCTCGGGGTCGACTCCGACCCGGTGAACCAGAGCTGGCTGTGCGACAAGGGCCGTTACGCCTTCCAGGCGGTCCACTCGCCGAACCGCCTCGTCACGCCGACGATCGAGCGCGCCGACGTCCCGGTCCCGGTGAGCTGGCACGAGGCGCTCGACGCGGTCGCCGCGGCGATCGGGGACGCTCACCGCCGGGGCGGCCCGGACGCGGTCGGGATCCTCGGCGGGGCGCGTTTGTCGAACGAGGACGCCTATGCGTGGGCCAAGCTCGCCAAGGCGGTGCTCGGCACCGACTCCGTCGACGCGCAGCTCGACGACGGGCTCCCCGCCGAGGCGGTGCTCGGCCTGCCCCACGCGACGATCGACGAGGCGTGCCGGGCGCGGGCCGTGATCACGCTCTGCGGCGACCTGAAAGAGGAACTTCCGGTGCTCTTCCTGCGCCTGCGGCGCGCCGCGCTCGACGGCGTGCCGATCATCGAGTGCTCGACGGCGGCGACCGGGCTCACACCGTACGCGCGCCATCGCCTCGCCCATCTCCCCGGGGAGATCACGAGCCTCGGCGCTGCCCTCGTCACCCCGACGCGCGCCGACGCCCCGGACGGCGTCGACCCGGCTTCGTTCGCCGAGGCGCGCGCCCTTCTCGGGTCGCTTCCCGGCGACGGCGACGGCCTTGTCGTCGTCTACGGCCGGACATCACTCGCCGAGTCGGCCGCCGGCGTCGCCGCGGCGGCGCACGCGATCTGGCGGGCGTATCCGAACGCCCGGTTCCTGCCCGCGCTGCGGCGGGCGAACGTGCACGGCGCGCTCGACATGGGATTGGCTCCCGGGGTGCTTCCGGGCCGGGTGACCCTCGAGGAGGGGCGGGCCGGGCTCGCCGCGGAGTGGGGTCCGCTGCCGGGGCGGTCGGGCCGCGACGCGCGGGCGATCCTCGAGGCGGCGGTCGACTCCGAGATCACGACGCTCGTCCTGCTCGGCTGCGACCCGCTCGCCGACTGCGCCGACCGGGAACTCGCGCTCGCCGCGCTCGAGCAGGTGCGGACGCTCGTGTTCGTCGGGACCCATCCGAACACCTCGAGCGCGCTCGCGAGCATCGTGCTCCCCGTCGCCGGCGACGGCGAGCGGGGTGGCACGACGACGAACTGCGAGGGTCGCGTGACGAGGCTCGCGGCCAAGGTGGTCCCCCCCGGGATCGCCTGGCCGGCCTGGACGGTGGCGAGCGAGATCGCGCGCCTCCTCGACGCGACGCTCGGGCTCGACGGCGTCGACCAGATCTCGGCCGAGATCGCCCGGGTCGCCCCGGCGTACCGGGGGGTCGACACAGGCCTGCTCGGACGGCCGGAGTGGCGTGACGGCGTCGTCGTACCGCTCGCCGGGGCCCCGGTCGCCATCGGCGGGGGCCGGCCGCGGCCGATCGACCCGATCGCGACTCCCGGGATCGTCTCGGTCGAGGAGCAGGGGGCGCCGCTCGACCTCGGCGTGGCACGGCCCGCGGGTTCCAGCGCCGCGGCGCCCCACGCCCCGGGCCCGGCGCGTCCGCGCCCAGTCGTCTTCGAACCCGGCGCGGTCGCTCCCGCGGTCGCCCCGGCGAAGGGCGCCTACCGTCTCGTCGTGCGCCGGACCCTCTACGACCGCGGGACGCTCGTCGCGGAGAGCCCGTCGCTCGCACCCCTTGTCCGGGAGCCTGCGGTGTTCGTCAATCCTGCCGCCCTGAGAAGGCTCGGCGTGAAGCCGGGGGCGATGGTGACCGTCCGCTCGGCGCGGGATTCGCTGGTGTTGCCCGTCGAGGTCGACGGGTCGCTGCCGCGGGGTGCAGTTTGCGTCGTCGCCAACCTCGCCGCTCCCGGCGCGCACGGCGCGAGCGCGCTCGTCGACGGATCTCTCCCGGCGACCGACGTCTGGCTGGAGAAGGCGTGATGGGCGACCCCCTCTTCTCCCACGGCGTCGATCTCGGAGTCGTCGTCATCGTGCTCGTGAAGGTGCTCGTCGCCTTCGGGTTCCTGCTCGTCTCGGTGATGATGATGATCTGGTTCGAGCGCAAGGTGCTCTCGGACATGCAGAACCGCATCGGGCCGAACCGGGCAGGGAAGTTCGGGATCCTGCAGTCCCTCGCCGACGGGGTGAAGCTGTTTCTTAAGGAGGACCTGCTCCCCGAGCGCGCCGACCGGGTCGTTTTCCGGATCGCCCCGTTCCTGTCGGTCGTGCCCGCCTTCCTCATCTTCGCCATCGTCCCGGTCGGCGGGGTGGTGACGATCGCCCACCACGTCGTCGAGCTCCAGGTCGCCGACCCGCCGATCGGGATCCTCTTCGTGCTGGCGCTCTCCTCGGTCGCCGTCTACGGCGTGATGCTCGCCGGCTGGTCGTCAGGCTCGAAGTACCCGTTGCTCGGGTCGGTGCGCGCGTCTGCCCAGATGATCTCGTACGAAGCCGCGCTCGGGCTCACCGTCGTCACGGTCATCCTCGAGTCGCACGGGCTGTCGACGCGGGCGATCGTCCAGTCCCAGGCCCAGTACTTCTGGCACTGGAACGCCCTGCGGCTGTGGGTCGTGCCCTTCGTGATCTTTTTCATCGCCGGGACCGCCGAGCTCAACCGGCCGCCGTTCGACCTCGCGGAGGGCGACACCGAGCTCGCCGGAGGGTTCCACACGGAGTACTCGTCGATCAGGTTCGCGATGTTCTACATCGCCGAATACATGAACACGATCACGATGTCGGCCGTCGTCGTGACGCTGTTCTTCGGGGGGCCCGACGGTCCCGGGTTCCACGTCGTGCGCTGGCTCTGGCCGATCCTGTGGTTCCTCGGCAAGACGGTCGTCTTTCTGTACATCCAGGTGTGGATCCGCGCCGCGCTCCCGCGGCTGCGGTACGACCAGCTGATGAACCTCGGCTGGAAGTGGCTCATCCCGCTGTCGCTCGGGTGGCTCCTCCTCGTGGCGGCCTCGCAGATCTCGAAGGCCTGGGGCTACGGCATCTTCGCCGGGATCATCGTCGCGGGCCTCATGCTCGCCCGGGCCCGCGCGACAGCGCGGCGCCGCCGGGCGCGCCTGGCCGGTCCCGCCTCGCCGGTGCCGCGGGGACCCCTCGTCGCACCGACGCTCGTCGACGGCACGCCGGTGGGGGGCTGAGCGATGGGGATCCTCGGCGAGACCAACTTCTTCGGCGGGTTCTGGGTCGCGGCGAAACAGGTGTTCAAGCCGCGCGTCACGTCCGAGTACCCGGCCGAGAAGCGGCCGAAGCCGCCGCGCCTCCACGGCCGCCACGTCCTCAACCGCTACGAGGACGGGATGGAGAAGTGCATCGGCTGCGAGCTCTGCGCGGCGGTGTGCCCGGCGGACTGCATCTACGTGCGCGGCGCCGACAACAACCCCGACGCGCCCGTCTCGCCGGGCGAGCGCTACGGCTTCGTCTACGAGATCAACTACCTGCGCTGCATCCACTGCGACCTGTGCGTCGAGGCGTGCCCGACCGAGGCGATCACCGAGTCGAAGCTGTTCGAATTCTCGTTCACGAGCCGCGCCGACGCGATCTACACGAAGGCCGAGCTCGTCGTCGCCGACGACGGCAAGCCCCAGCGGCTTCCGTGGGAGGACTGGCGGGAGGGCGAAGACCGCTTCACCTCCGGCTGGATGCGGGCGACGGCGCCGTCCGGCGCGGCCGCCTACGAGGGCGAGGTGCAGTGGTCGGGCGAGCTCGGCTACGGCGTGCGCCGACCCGAGGCGGGCCAGCGCGGCGAGCGCGACGACGAGGCGACCGGCAACATCTCAATCCGCGAGACCCAGCGCCGGAAGATCCCCGTCCGCTTCGGCGGGAGGAGGCGCTGATGGCGGGGCCGCTTCTCGCCACGGTGTCGCTGCCGGACCTCGCGACCTTCCTTATCGCCGCGGCGATCGTCATCGGCGGCGCGCTCGGCGTCGTCCTCGGGCGCAACCCCGTCCACGCCGCCCTCAGCCTCGTGCTGACGCTGTTCGGGGTGGCCGTGCTGTTCGTGGAGGAGAACGCCCAGTTCCTCGCGGCCGTGCAGATCATCGTCTACACGGGGGCGATCGTCGTCTTGTTCCTGTTCGTCATCATGCTGCTCGGCGTCGACCGCCAAGAACGCGTGCTGGCGGACCAGTTCCGCGGCCAGCACCTCGTCGCCGGCGTCCTCGGCCTCCTCGTGCTCGCCGAGGTGCTCCTCTTGGGCACGGGCCACTGGGCGACCGGGGCCCGGGCGACGACCGGCGCGCTCAACCGCCCGCTGTCGAACGTCGCGCAGCTCGGCCGGGCCATCTTCACGACGTACCTGTTGCCGTTCGAGATCACCTCGGCGCTGCTCGTCGTGGCCGTCGTGGCGGCGGTCGTCCTCGCCCGGCGGTTCGACCGCAGCTTCGGCGGCGACGCCGGCCCGACGCCCGAAGAGACGGCGGACGTGCCCGACGGGGACGAGGCGACGGGCCGATGACGATCGACGGCTCGTGGTACCTGACGCTGGCGGCGGTGCTGTTCACGATCGGCGCCGTCGGCGTGCTCGTCCGGCGGAACGTGCTCGTCATGTTCATGTGCATCGAGCTGATGCTGAACGCCGCGAACCTCACCTTCGTCACGTTCTCCCGTGAGCTGAACGACATCGGCGGCCAGGTCGCGGTGTTCTTCGTGCTCGTCGTGGCGGCGGCGGAGGTCGTCGTCGGCCTCGGGATCATCGTCGCGATCTTCCGCCGCAAGGTCGGCGCGACCGCGGACGACCCCCACGAGCTGAGGGGCTGAGGCGGCCGTGCTGCATTTCGCCTACCTCATCCCGCTCTTTCCGCTCGGCGGGTTCGCGGTCCTCTTGGCGTTCGGCCGGCGGATCGGCAATCCCGTCGCGGGCTGGATCGCGACGGTCGCCGTCGGGGCCGCGTTCGCCATGTCGGTCGTCGTCCTCGTGTCGCTCTTCGCCCACGCGCCTGACGCGCGCCTTTTCACGCAGAACTGGTTCACGTGGTTCAGGGTCGACCGCCTGAGCGTCGTGGTCGGCCTGCGCGTCGACCCGCTTTCGGTGACGATGGCGCTCTTCGTCACCGGGGTGAGCGCCCTCATCCACCTCTACTCGATCGGCTACATGGAGCACGACGAGGACTTCGCCAAGTTCTTCTGCTACCTCAACCTCTTCGTCTTCTCGATGCTCATGCTCGTTCTGTCGAGCAACCTGCTCGTCACGTTCTTCGGGTGGGAGGGCGTCGGCGTCTGCTCGTACCTCCTCGTCGCCTTCTGGTTCCGCCGCCCGGCGGCGGCGAGCGCCGGCAAGAAGGCGATGATCTACAACCGGATCGGCGACGCGGGGTTCCTCGTCGCGCTCTTCCTCGTCTTCGAGCGCACGGGGAGCCTCAACTACTCCACCGTCTTCGCCCGTCTCGGGCAGGTCTCGAAGGCGAACCTCGTGGCGATCGTGCTGTTGTTGTTCCTCGGGGCGGTCGGCAAGTCGGCTCAGATCCCGCTGTTCCCGTGGCTCGCCGACGCGATGGAGGGCCCGACGCCGGTGTCCGCCCTGATCCACGCCGCGACGATGGTGACGGCCGGCGTCTACCTCATGTGCCGGATCAACCCGATCCTCCACGCGGTGCCCGTTGCCGGACACGTCGTGGCGTGGGTCGGTGTCGTGACCGCGCTCGTCGCGGCGACGATCGGTTGCGCGCAAACCGACATCAAGAAGGTCCTCGCCTACTCGACGGTCTCCCAGCTCGGGTACATGTTCCTCGCCGCCGGCACCGGCGCCTACGTGGCGGCGATCTTCCTCATGCTCGCCCACGCCTTCTACAAGGCGCTCCTGTTCCTGTCCGCCGGCTCCGTCATCCACGCCCTCGACGGGGAGCAGGACCTGAAGAAGATGGGTTCGCTGCGCGCCTTCATGCCGGTGACGGCGGTCACTTTCTTCGTCGGCTGGCTCTCGATCGCCGGCGTGCCGCCGTTCAGCGGGTTCTGGGCGAAAAGCGACGTCTTGGAGAACGCCTGGGCGGTGAGCCCGGCACTGTGGGCGATCGGCGCCGTGACGGCCATCCTCACCGCCTACTACATGGGTCGCGAGTTCTTCCTCGTCTTCATGGGCGACCCCCGCTGGGAGGGCGCGCGGCCCGGCGGTGAGGCGCCGCGGGACCCCGGCTGGGTGATGGGCGTGCCGCTGGTCGTGCTCGCGGCGTGCTCGTTTCTCGGGCTTTTCATCGACCTGCCGTTCCATCCGACGTGGTCGTTCCTCGAGCGCTGGTTGCAACCCGTCGTCGGCGCGAGCGTCGCCGTCCACCACTTCGGCGTCACCGAGCTCTGGGGGTTCGGGCTCGCCGACGTGGCCTTCGCCCTCGTCGGTATCGCGGTGGCGGCGGCGGTCTGGCGTGTGGCCGTCAACCGGCCGGCCCTCGAGCCGCGCGTGCTCGTGATGGCGTGGTTCGTCGACTGGAGCTACGACCGCTTCGTCGCCCGCCCGGGCGCGGCGATCTCCGCCTTCGCCTCGTCCGTCGTTGACACCCGTGTCATCGACGGCGCCGTGGAGGGGGTAGCGAGGATCGTCCGCTCGACCGGCGAGCGGCTACGGCGCGTGCAATCCGGCTACGTGCGGACCTACGCCCTCACGATCGTCGGCGGGGTCGTCATCATCGTCGCCTACCTCGTGACGAGGGCCGGGTCATGACCGCCCACCCCACGCTGCTCAGCCTGGCGAGCGTGGCCGACCAGCGCGCCTTCCCGTTCCTCACGGTGCTCGTCCTCGTGCCCGTCGGCGCGGCGCTCCTCGCGCTCGTGGTCCCGAAACGGGCGAGCTGGGTCATCCGCGGGGTGGGACTGGCGGCGTCCCTCGGCGTGCTCGGCATCGCCGCGGCCGTCCTCGACGAGTTCCAGGCGGGTGTCGGCGGCTACCAGATGGTGTCGCAGCACCCCTGGGTCGGCTCGCTCGGGATCTCATGGAACCTCGGCGTCGACGGGATCTCGCTGTTTTTGGTGTTGCTCACCGCGCTGCTCTTCGTGCTCGCGCTCGTCGGCGCGGGGGAGCGGTCGAACGTGAAGGCGTTCACCGTCTGGATCTTGCTCCTCGAGGCGGCGTGTCTCGGGAGCTTTTTGTCGCTCGATCTGTTGATGTTCTTCCTGTTTTTCGAGACGACCCTCGTTCCGATCTACTTCATCATCGGCGGGTGGGGCCACGAATGGCGCAACCACGCGGCGATGAAGTTCTTCATCTACACCTTCACCGGTTCGGCGGTGATGCTCGTCGGCATCCTGGCGCTCGTCTCGATCCACCAGGGCCAGACCGGCGTGACGACCTTCGACATCCGCCAGCTCGCCGAGACCCGGCTCTCCGGCACGGCGGGGGTGCTGCTGCTGCTCGCCTTCAGCGCGGCCTTCGCTGTCAAGGCGCCGATCTTCCCGTTCCACACCTGGTCGCCCGACGCCTATCGCGAGGCGCCCGTCGCCGGTTCGGTGCTCCTCGCCGGCGTCACCGCGAAGCTCGGCACCTACGGCATCATCCGGTTCGACCTCGGCCTGTTCCCGCACGCGACCGTCGTGCTCGCGCCGTTGTTCCTCACGCTCGGCGTCGTCGGCATCATCTACGGGGCGATCGTCGCCGCGGTGCAAAAGGACCTGAAGCGGCTCGTCGCCTACTCGTCGCTCGCCAACATCGGCTTCATCGTCGTCGGCGCCTTCGCCCTCACCGGAGAGGCGGTCTCGGGAGCGGTGCTGCAGATGCTGAACCACGGGCTCGTCACGGCGGCGCTGTTCCTGCTCGTCGCCATGATCTACAAGCGGCGCCAGACGATGAGCGTCGCCCACCTCGGTGGCCTCCAGCACAAAGCACCGGTCATGGCCGCGACGTTCACCGTCGTCGCGCTGGCGTCGATCGGCGTGCCGGGGCTCAACAGCTTCGTGGGCGAGTTCCTCATCCTTTCCGGCACCTTCCTCACCCACCGCTGGTGGGCGGTCGTGGCGACAGCCGGCGTCGTCCTCGCCGCGGTCTACCTGCTCTGGGCGTACCAGCAGATCTTCCACGGCCCCGAACGCGCCGCAGATCGCGCCCGGCCCTTCAGTGACATCACGTGGCGTGAGCGCGCCGTGATGGCGCCGCTCGTCGTGCTCATCGTGTTCCTCGGCGTCTACCCGAAGCCCGTCCTCGACCGGATCACGCCGTCGGTCGACCAGCTCGTCACCCACGTCGAGCAGGTCGCCCACCCGATCATCCCGAAACTCGGCCAACCCTCCCTCACGGACCGGGCGGAGGCGGCGCGATGAGCCCGCTTGTCGCCGTGCTCGCCGCCGCGACCGGGACGTCGGCGCGGATCGTGATCCCGCACATCGACTACGGCGCGATCCTGCCCGAGCTGATCCTCCTCGGCGGCGTGCTCGTCCTCATCGGGTTGTCGGCGATGACGTCGCGACGGCCCCCGACGGGCGTCTTCGCCGCGGCGACGGTCGGGATCGCGGTCGCCGCACTCGTCGCGTCGCTGCGGCTGTGGCGCCGGGTCCAGGACCACGGCGCCTTCACGACGATCGCCCACTCGGTCGACGTCGACGGCTTCGCCGTCTACTTCCTCGTCCTCGTCTCGGCCGTGCTCGTCGTGGTGGCGATCCTCGGCGCGGGGTACCTGCGGCGCGAGGGGATCGAGGGCTGCGAGTACTACGCGCTCGCCCTCATTTCCGGGTCGGGCGCGATGTTCATGGCGTCGGCGAACGACCTGATCCTCGTCTTTCTGGCCCTCGAGGTGCTGTCGATCCCGCTCTACGTGCTGGCGGGTTTCGACCGCCGGCGGGCGACCTCCCAGGAAGCGGCCATCAAGTACTTCGTGCTCGGCGCGTTCTCGTCGGCGGTCTTCGTCTACGGCATCGCGCTCGTCTACGGCGCGACCGGCTCGACGAACCTGCCGGAGATCGCGGCGTTCCTTGCCCACAACGTCATCACGGCGAACGGCGTGCTGCTCGCCGGGATCGCGCTCATCATCGTCGGCTTCTCGTTCAAGGTCGCCGCGGTGCCGTTCCACATGTGGACCCCCGACGTCTACCAGGGCGCGCCCACGCCGGTGACGGGGTTCATGGCGGCGATCGCCAAGGCCGGTGGCTTCGCGGCGTTCCTGCGGGTCTTCGTCGCGACGTTCCCGACGCTGCGCGGCGACTGGCAGCCCGTCATCTGGGCGCTCGCCGCCGTGACGCTCCTCGGCGGCGCCGTCGTCGCGCTCGTCCAGCGCGACGTGAAGCGCATGCTCGCCTACTCCTCGATCAACCACGCCGGCTTCGTCCTCATCGGCCTGCAGGCGGCGACGACGCGGGGTGTCGCCGCAGGCGCGTACTACGTGTTCGCCTACGCCTTCATCGTGCTCGGCAGCTTCGCCGTGGTCGGCGTCGTGGGCGGGAAGGGCGACCGCCGGCACGACCTTGAGGCGTATCGGGGGCTCGCGACCCACAACCCGGTGCTGGCGACGGCCTTCACCGTGCTGCTGCTCGCCCAGGCGGGGGTGCCCTTCACGACCGGGTTCTTCGCCAAGTTCTACGTCGTGGAGGCGTCGGTCGGGGCGCACAGCTACGCCCTCGCCGTCATCGCGATGGCCTCGGCGGCGATCGCCGTCTTTTTCTACCTGCGCGTCGTGCGCCTGATGTTTGCGACCCAGCCCGCGCCGACTCCCGCGGGGCCGGTGGCGCCGGCGGAGGCTCCCGCCGGGGGCGTGGCGACCCTCGTGCGCCCGGTCGCCGAGCGTCTCGCCGTCTCGCCGTCGATCGCCCTCGGGCTCACCATCTGTCTCGGCGTGACGGTCGTCTTCGGCGTCTGGCCCCAGCCGCTCATCGATTTCGCCCGGGCCGCGACGCTCATCTTCCACTAGGCGGGTGCTGGAGGGCGCGCCGGCTCAATCGCGGTAGTTGCCGAACTGGACCGGGATCCCGAGGTCCTCTTCTCTTAGTCGGGCGATCACGACCTGGAGGTCGTCGCGCTTCTCGCCGAAGACACGCACCTGGTCGCCCTGGGACTGGGAGGTCACGCCTTTCAGGTTGAGATCCTTCACGATCTTGTTGATCCGGCGCGCGTGGTCCGCCGAGATCCCGGCTACCAGCGCGACGTGCTGGCGCACCGTGCCCTTGGCGGCCTCCTCGACCTTGCCGTAGGAGAGGGCCTTCAGCGACACCTTGCGGCGCACGAGCTTCTCCTCGAGCACCTGGGTGAGCGCGCGCAGGCGGTCCTCGGTCGGCGCGTTGAGCTCGATCTCGTGCGGGCTGAGCTCGAGCGTCGAGCCGGTGTTCTTGAAGTCGAACCGGGTCGCGACCTCGCGCGCGGCCTGGTCGACGGCGTTGCGTACTTCCTGGAAATCGATCTCGGAGGTGACGTCGAAACTCGGCATCCCACCACGCTACCGGCGGCCGCGGGCCGGTTCCGGGCCGGCGTCGCCGGCCCGCTTTGGCGCACCCGGGGTTGCCGGGCTTCGATTATCCTCGTCGTTTCGCGGGTCGGTACCCAAGCGGACAACGGGAGCAGACTGTAAATCTGCTGGCACTGCCTACGTAGGTTCAAATCCTACCCGGCCCACTTTTCCCAGGAAAAATACCGGTTTCCCGTGCACGACGACGCGCGCCGCGACCACACCTCCCGGGACCGCGTCGCGCCGGAGGCCGGCCCGATCCCGAGCCGACGTCGCGCGGGCGAGGACCTGGTTCCCTGGCGGGACACCCCGCCGGGCGCGAGCCTGGTCGCGATGGCGCACACCCTGGCCGGTCCGGATTCTTCTCCGACCCTTGTCGCGCCGGAGGCCGGCGCGGGGCCGCGGCCGGAACACCGCCGGGTGATCCTCGCCGTGCTCTGCGTGAGCCTCCTCATCGTGAGCCTCGACAGCACGATCCTGAACGTCGCTTTGCCGACGATCGTGCGCGCCATGCACGCCACGTCGAGCCAGCTGCAGTGGATCGTCGACGCCTACGTGATCGTCTTCGCCGGCCTTTTGCTCGCGCTCGGCAGCCTCGGCGACCGGGTGGGGCGCAAGTGGGTCTTCATGGCAGGGCTCGCCCTGTTCGCCGTCGGCTCCGCGGTCTCGGCGTTCTCGGTGACGCCCGACCGTCTCATCGCGGCGCGTGCGTTCATGGGGATCGGCGGGGCCGCGATCATGCCGTCGACACTGTCGATCCTCGCCAGCGTTTTCACCGGCCCGCGAGAGCGGCTCCAGGCGATCGGCGTCTGGTCGGGCACGACCGGGCTCGGGGTCGCCGTCGGCCCGGTGGCCGGCGGCTGGTTGCTCGCCCACTACTGGTGGGGGTCGGTCTTCCTCGTCAACGTGCCGATCGCGCTTCTCGGACTTCTCGCCGCGGCCTGGTGCGTGCCGAACTCGCGCAACCCGGCGAGCAAGCGGCCCGACCCGATCGGGGTCGTGCTGTCGATCGCCGGCATGGCCCTGTTGCTCTGGGGGATCATCGAGGCCCCCAACCGGACGTGGACCTCGCCCGTCATCATCGGGGCGATCGTCGTCGCAGGGGTGGTGCTCGCCGTGTTCGTCTGGTGGGAGCGCCGCTCGACGCACCCGATGCTCGAGATGTCGTTCTTCGGCTCCCGGCGGTTCTCGGCGGCGATCGGCGCGATGGGCCTCGTGATCTTCGCCCTCATGGGGGCGCTGTTCCTCCTCACGCAGTACCTGCAGTTCTCACTGGGATACAGCGCGTTGCAGACCGGGCTCCGCATCGCGCCGATCGCGGCGGTGCTCCTCGTCGCCGCGCCGCTGTCGACGCTCGCCGTCCGCCACGTCGGGTCGAAGCCGGTCGTGTTCGCCGGGCTCGCCCTCATCGCCGTCGGGCTGGCGCTGCTTGCGCGGATCACGGTCCACGGCACGTACCTCGAGGCGCTCCCGGCGCTGTTCCTCATGGGCACCGGTGTCGGGCTGGCGCTCGCGCCGTGCACGGAGTCGGTGATGGGCTCCCTGCCCGCAGCCGAGCTCGGCGTCGGCTCGGCGACGAACAGCACGTTCCTGCAGCTCGGGGGGGCCCTCGGGGTCGGCGTCCTCGGCAGCCTGCTCAACACCCGGTACTCGGACCGGATGGGCCCGGCGCTCGCCCCGTACCTGAGCGCGATCCCGCACTCGATGGTGCAGACGGTCCAGGGCCTGATCACCGGGTCCGTGGGCGGGGCGCTCGCGGTCGCGGCGCAGGTCGGCGGCACCAAGGGAGCCGAGCTCGCCCGGGTGGCGAGGGAGTCCTTCGTTTCCGGCATGGACCTCGCGCTCCTCGTCGCCACTGTCGTCGTCGCCGTCGCGGCGTTCGTCGTCCTTTTCGTGCTGCCGACCAGGGGCGCGCCCGGGACGGACCCGACGGCCGCCGGGCCGTCGGGGCGTCGGGACGGCCGGTAGCGGCCGGTCGGCCCGTCGCCGGGATCGGTGGCGCCGGGGTCCGGATCTCCGGGTTGTCGGCCGGGGTGGCGCGGGCCTAGCGTCGCAGAGGAGGTGGTTGCCTTGAGGACTGATCGCGTACTCGCCGAAGCCGTGCGGGCGTGGGTCATCGAAGAGCGGCCGGGCGATCGCGCCACGGCCAGCCGGGCCGCCGCCGTCGCCCAGGACTGCTACACGAACGGCGGGTCCGTTTCCGAGGCGTGCCATCAGGCCCACGCCTTCGTCGACAGCTGGACCCGGCACCCGGCCCACAAGCAAGCCCGGTCGCGCCGGAGGGGCCCGTTCCCCTTCTAGGAGCGACGGACGTGACGTCCGGGCGAACCGACCGCGGATCAATTAGGTGGGAGCCGGCTGCCCGCGGTGACGGTCCGGACACGCTCGGGGCCCGGCCGTCGCGGAGCCCGAGGTGCGCCGCCGGGCGGTCGCCAACGACCGGAACCCGGCCGTCACGGCCCCGGGAAAACGGAGCCGGCCGCGCGCGCGATGCCGGGCGCGCGGACCGACGGGGCGTCGGCCGTAACCTCGCTCTCGGCAACGATCCAAAGGGGGGTTGAGATGGACCACGTAGCAGCGACGCGACACGCGTTCGCCTTGTTCAGCGCCGGCGACATCGAGGGCTTCCTCGACGGTTTGGCCGAGGACTTCGTCGACCACGAGCCCGTGCCGGGCATCCCGCCGACGAAGGCGGGGACGAAGGAAGTGCTCACCGTGATGCGGGCGGGCTTTCCCGATATGCGCTTCGACGTCGAGGACATCCTGGCGGACGGTGACAAGGTCGTCGCCCGCCTGCACGTCACCGGGACGCAGACGGGGAGTTTCATGGGGATCCCGGCGACGGGCCGCAGGATCGACGTGGCGGCCATCGACATCGTGCGGTTCGCAGACGACGGCCTCGCCCACGAGCACTGGGGCGTCATGGACGTGATGTCGATCATGCAGCAGCTCGGCGTCGTGCCGGAGGGGATGCCCGGCTAGCCGCCGGACGCGACGAGGCGCCCGTTCCGCCATCACCCGGAACGGGCGCCTCGTTCTGTCGTAGCCCGAAGAGCGAGCGCCTCGAGAGGTGGCGCCGGGAGCCCGCTGGCCCCTGCCACCGCAACGCCCGGAGGCGTGCGGCCTGCCTGCCCCCTGAGGCCTGCCCGGACACGATGTCGGGCAACCCCCAAGCTCGTCCTTCGGATGGGAGGTCGGTACCAGCCGTAGTCGCTGACCCCCACCGGGTCTTTTCTCGACCCACCGTGTGCAACAACGCGTCCGGCGCGAATGTTCCCGATCACCGCGGATGCGCCTCGACGGGTCCGTGGCGACGGACCGCGGCAGGATTGGAAGGTGCTCGCCGTCGTCTCGCCCGCGGCCTACTGGATCACCGTCGGGCTGGGCGCGGTGCTCTGCGGGACGTTGTGTCTCGCCGCCCGGCGCCACGCGGGCCCGTGGCGGATCGTCGTTGCCCGGCTCATCGGCCTGGCGCTCGGGGCGGACATCGTCGCGTACTCCGTCGGGCTCGTCGTGGCGAAGACCTGGACGGCCGACACCTCGTTGCCGCTCGCGCTGTGCAACGCGGGGGTGGTCGTCGCCGCCGTCGCCTGCTGGTGGCGGATCCCGCTCCTCGTCGAGCTGACCTACTTCGTCGGTCTCGCCGGGACGCTGCAGGCCGTGCTCACCCCCGACCTCAGCGTCGCCTTCCCCCACCTCGTGTTCTTCGAGTACCTCGTCGGTCACGTCGGGATCGTGCTCGCCGCGTTCTTCCTCGTCGTCGGCTTGCGCCTCCGGCCCCGCCCCGGCGCCGTCGTCCGGGTGTTCACGATCGCCGCCGCCTACACGGCGTTCGTCGGGCTCGTCGACTGCGTGACGGGCGCGAACTACATGTTCCTGCGGCGGCCCCCCGGGGAGTGGACGGTGCTGCGGTTACTCGGACCGTGGCCGTGGTACGTCGTGAGCGCGGCCGGCGTCGCGCTCGTGCTGCTCTTCCTGCTCGACCAGCCCTTCCAGCACGGCTGGGACGCCCTGCGGTGGCGGAGGTCGACCCCCGCGGGCTGAACAACCCCTAACCGCCGCGCGCCCGGTCCGGGGGCGCGGCGCTTGGCCGGCTCAGGCCGTGTCCTCGCGGCGACGCCCGAGAGCCACGTCGGCGACGAGGAGGGCGACGAGGAGGGCGCATCCGAGGGCCGCGAGCGCGAGGGCGGTGCGCAGCCCGGGCGGCGAGTACTCGAACGTGACAAGGCTTCGCCCGGCGGGAAGCTCGACCGCCTGGACGACCCCGTTGCGCTGCAG
>Ga0116137_1000231_pt1 | contig 52163 bp, 51 predicted proteins | sample June2015DPH_20_1_3_FD_88973 | JGI IMG/M metagenome (GOLD analysis project Ga0116137, IMG submission 88973) | Peatland microbial communities from SPRUCE experiment site at the Marcell Experimental Forest, Minnesota, USA - June2015DPH_20_100 | ecosystem: Environmental > Terrestrial > Soil >...
AAATCCCAGATGCTGAGCTTGAAGCGAAGGTGAGGGAGAGCCCCATATGGTGCGCTGACAAGGAGGTTTCTGCGCTGATGTCCGAGGAGCTAGAGAAGGCGAAGTCAGAGAATGATTCCCTTGGGGGGGCTGTTGAGTGTAGGGTCCTTGGCCTGCCAGTAGGAGTAGGCGAACCCATTTTTGACTCGGTGGAGAGTGTAATATCTCACGGCATATTCAGTATACCAGCGGTTAAGGGGATCGAGTTCGGAGGAGGGTTCGGTCTTTCTTCGAAGCGGGGTTCGGAGGCGAATGACGAGTTTGCCATTGAAGGCGGGCGCATAGTTACGCAGTCCAACAATTCTGGGGGCATTCTAGGTGGCATCACAAACGGAATGCCGATTGTCCTACGTGTAGCCTTCAAGCCTACACCATCCATAGGAAAGAAGCAGAGGAGCGTTGATATTTCTACGATGAAGAAGAAGGAAATCAGGGTTGAAGGAAGGCACGATCCATGCATAGCGGTCAGGGCCGTCCCAGTTGTCGAGGCAATGGTAGCTACATGCCTTGCTGACTTAATGATTAGGGTGCATAAAATTGGGAGAGTTGAGGGAAAGATATGAGTGAAAAAGGGAAAGATGTGGAGAAGAATTTGAGTCTCGATAATGCCAGGAAAAAAATAAACAGGATAGATGAAGAGGTTGTGAGGCTGCTCAATGAAAGGGTGGCAACATGCAAGGAGATCGGGAAGATAAAGTCTGCCCTTAACATGGAAGTGCTGGACATGGCCAGGGAGAGCCAGGTCTTAGAGAGGGTGACTTCGGCCTCCGAAGAAGCCCCGCCTGAGGGGATAAGGGAGGTCTACCGAGAGATCATATCCATGTGCAGGAACATCCAGCGGCCAACCTCTGTAGCATACCTCGGACCAGCTGGGAGCTTTTCGCATGAGGCAGCATACTCTACCTTCGGCAACTCATCCAAGTTCTCACCATGCAGGCGAATAAAGAAGATTTTCATAGAGGTGGACATTGGAAGATGCGACGTTGGGGTAGTACCCCTGGAGAACACCATAGAAGGCGCTGTAAACGAGACTCTTGATTGCTTCATAGACTATCCCGTGTCCATAACAGGGGAGATCCAGCTCCGGATAACTTTGAACTTAATCGTAAACCCGCAGGTGAATTCGCTCAGCGAGATAGAGAACATCTACTCGCACCCCCAAGCCTTAGCGCAATGTGACGGATACATCACGAAATATCTGAGCGACAAGAATATTGTTGTTACTGAATCAACTGCAAGGGCTGCTGAGCACGTCCTTAGGGACATGAAGGGCGCTGCCGTAGCCAGCAAGGCCGCAGCAGAGCTGAATGGGCTCAAGATATATGAGGCTGGTATTGAGGACACCCCAAACAACTATACGCGGTTTGTTACGATCCACAAGGGCGAGCCTCCTAAAGTTGGCGTAAAGTCTTCAGCGATATTTGCCCTAGAGCACGTCCCCGGTTCACTCGCAGCCGTATTAAGCGAGTTCGCTAAGCAGAGTGTCAACATTACCATGGTCTTGTCGCGCCCAATGCCTACCAGGAGCTGGGAATATTACTTCTATCTCGACTTCGAGGGTAGTCTCAGCGATAAGAATATTGTATTGGCGCTGAAAGAGGTAAGGAGGAAGACAAGATTTCTGAGGATACTCGGAAGCTACTCAAAGTTGCAATAGTCGGGACTGGAAGAATGGGGAGGTGCATGGCTACACTCCTTAGGAGTGCATGCGACCTCACTATAACTAGCAGGGACTCAAGCAGGGCGAATGAGATAGCAGACAGATTGGGCATCAAAGGCTGCGGAGCAAAGGGCTTATCAGAGATGGACATTGTCATCCTAACAATCCCCACCGAGGTGCTGCTACCGATTTCTAGGCAGACTTCTCAGCAGATGCGACCTGGATCCCTCTTAGTTGATGTATCCTCTGTAAAGTGCGGCGTTGTTGATAAGATAGGCAGAATCCTACCAGACCAAATTTTTTACATTAGCATCCATCCTCTCTTCTCATCACCAAGGGTAAAGATCAGGAACACAATGGTAATACCCGTCCGCTCAGGACCTTGGCTGCCCATCATGACTGACCTTTTAACTAGATCCGGGATGCGAGTTACGGAGGTCAGCGCCGAGGAGCATGACAGGGCAATGGCGACAGTGCAGGTGATCCACCATTTTGCCCTACTATCCATGGAGAATGCCATGGTACGGCAAGGTTACGCCAAGAATGAGGGTCTCGAGCCATTCCTAACTCATAACATAATGAAGACTATGAACACACTTAAACTTCTTAATAAGAACATGAAGACAATTGAAATGATCCAGAAGATAAACAAATTTTCTCCAGGCGCAAGGGAAAGATTCATTGAAGAGGCCATCAAGCTCGACAAACGCTATAGCAAACGCTAGTCACACTGGTCTATCCCTTCTTCGTCGGTGTACTAGTGTCAATCATGGTTGCTGCGATAATGAGCAGAATCGGGAAGCAACTCGACGAAGAACATGTCAGGAGCATCTTCCCCTAACCCTTTTTTTATTTTTCTATTTTCTTATTAGAATTCTCATTGGAATCTAATTGGAAATCCTGGTTTTCGACCTCAATGCTCGCAGAGAAACTATACTTCTTCAAAACCTTCTGGGTACCTTCCAGTGTAGTTTCGGCGATTCTGTCCTTGTCAAGCCCCAGAACTATGGAGTTTATAATTAGAGTGCCTGATCTCTCGCTCTTTCCCACGTTGCCCTCGGCGTACGCTCCTTGCTTCAGCTGGACGATATCTGCCTTTACATAACCGGATGGAGTCTTGAGGTGCGATTTGACATGGCCTATTGCCATGGCGCCCCCCTCTATGCAATCCCGCGCGATCTCAGTCACGATCTCTTTGAGCATCGCCTTAAGCCTCTCAACGTCTGCTGCTTTCTTGCCTGTCAGTCTGAGAATGACCCCGTACCCCTCAACCTTAATCTTACCATCGCGATGGGGTATGCTGATACCGATATCATCGTTGTGGTCGTTATGGACATGATCACCTTCGTGCATGCTTGAGGCCTTCAAGAAGAGATTCCTTTCACCATAAGCTCGATCAGTTCATCCATACCATCGCCCCTCAGGGCTGAGATCCTTACAAGCTTTGCATTGGGATTTATCTCTCTTGCACGGTCCTCGCACTGTTTTATCCTCGTTTCGCTAGCAACATCGATCTTGTTTATGGCTATTATGTCTGCGTTGGCGATCTGCCTAACTATGAAGTTGTCTTCCGCTTCCCCGGCAAGCATATCATCCTCAATGAAGGGATCTATGAGTACAACCGCGAGGCCTACCTCGACGCTTATCCTTGATCCGCTCATTAGTATTGCGTCCTTAACCTGGCCTGGCATCGCGACTCCCGTTGGCTCGATCAGGACGAGATCCGGGTCAATTGCCTTTTTCAGGAGCACCAGAGTGTCAGCTAGTCCTACCATAACCTCGCAGCATATGCATCCTCCCCCTATCGTTGAGACTTTCAAGCCATACTCCTCGAGGATCTTTGCATCCACAGGCGCATTGCCTATCTCATTTACTATTACTGCGACCTTCTTGTTCAGCTTCTGGCCGATCGCCTTCGACATCGAAATGAGCGTGGTTGTCTTCCCGCTCCCAAGGAATCCTGCTATCTGTATTACCTTCATTTCTGCCTACACCCCGCAATTATTACAATAGAACTCCATAATAACCACATTTATAACCCTTTTGTACTATCATGCTCTCTATGAAAGCACTGTGCTTGGCCTCTCGACAGCGGCCGACAACTCTTCTCGGGTCGTAGCGCCTATGCTTGGGGGTATGTGATGCATACCGCACAAGCCGTAGCCTCTGATTTTCATGGATCGCTTGGTCGCCTTCCTTAATGTATAACTGTTTCGCAGTAAAACACTTATAAGCACCAAAAAAACCATCTGTTGTTTACCGAGTGTTGAAGCATGAGCTATTGCCCTGAATGCTGCAGCGAGGATGTCGATGGAATCAAGCGAGGCAATAAACGCCATTTTATCTGCAGCGTCTGCGGCGCCGAGTGGGTGGAGCTTGACAACTACGGGCGCCCTGCCGCAGGAGAGGCGCACCAGTGTACAGAGAATCCGCAGCTTACTCAGATGTATAAACGCAAGAAGTAATTCCTACTCACTTGCGTCTGGCTGGGTTCTCGGTCTGGGCGGAAGTATTCTGAATTTGACGCTGTTCTTGATTCCCGCCATCAGATCCTCGACATCCTTCGAGTCCGCTATCATGTTCATGCTAATGTTCATGTTTATCAGCACGAACCGTCCGTCCCTTGATCGCCTCAGCTGTATATCTCCCTCCATAAGCTGAGCTCCGCTGCTCCTACTAGCCTGCGCTTGTGGCCGTTCATCCCATTCCATGTACCCCATGCTCTCTGCCTTTTGCCTGTCGATGGCCTGTGGAGGTGTCCCAGTGACGGGTCGCGCTGCGCTGCTGTCCTCCGCTGCAACCTTGAGCTCAACCCCAATCGATTCAGCACGCGCCCTCAAGTCCTCCAGGAAAGGATCTGGCACTTCCCAGACCTTCTCTGCTGGGTTCCACCTGCTCCCTGACCCCGACTGCTTGATCCAGGTTACCAGCTCCGGCGTATACTTGAATGATACTTTTACCATAATGCCTTCCCCTCTACCTATACTGCTGTTATTAAAATTTAAAACTGTCCCCTCTTGGATGCCTGTTTCCAGTATTTTGGCCTTCGCTTCATATGGTAGGCTTACGCTCCGCTCAGTCGCCCCGCTGCGGATAGATTAAATGCGATGAAAAACCAGCTACTTTGCAGCGATAAAACTCGTAATATGGGGTTAGGTCTGTGAAGTGTGAAAAAATGATGGGGACAGTCAACCGACATCTGCGCCAAGAGGTTACTGTCGCTGAATATCCCACCAAACCACCAAGCGACATGCTGAACGGCTCTGATGTTGGGAAAAAAAACCTCCTGATTTCTCCATTTGTCCCCATCCTTCTCCATGACAGGTGCAAGATCAGCCAACCTAGACACTTCCTTCTGCAGCAGTCCTCGCGCTTGGATCTTACCGAGAGCGTAATTAAGGAGGCATCACGCTGATGCACACCCTGGCCAACCTATTCACCGAGGTTCGCACAGCCCGCTGTCCCATATGCAATAGCATCACTACAGTCTATGTTTCTAGTGGCGTGGCGCTCCCATGCGTCAACTGCCGTCGGAAATGTCTCAAAGCAAACCGACGAGATCCTGAAAGCTGAATTCTGATCACAATTCTGATAAAGTAGATTAGGTTCTTGCTTCGACGTATTACAGCGAGGGGAAGTTGTGTCATCCCTAAACATGCTGGATGATCTGCTCGACACGCTGTTCTCCAATGCTGGCAAACCAAAGCTAAACATCCCCTAAAAAACTCTATCGAGGTGCTGAAGATCGACAATCTAATAATAATCGGACCCGCGGGATCTGGAAAGAGCACCCTTTCCCGGTCCATGGGCGATTGGCTGGAGAGTGCTGGCCACAGGGTCGCTTACCTGAACTTGGACCCGGGAGCAGATTATCTTCCTTATGTGCCCGACTTCGATGCCCGTGAGCTAGTCACGGTTGAATCCCTCATGAAGAAGGAGGGGCTCGGCCCAAATGGAGCGCTAATCAGGGCGGCGGATGTCTTAGAAGGCGTGGTCCCTGAAATTATAGCTGAATTTGAGAGACGGTCCGGTGATTCCGACTTCCGCATAATAGACACCCCAGGTCAGATGGAGGTGTTCATCTTCAGGGGGCTCGGTCCAAAACTTGCGTCTGCGCTCCATGGGCGGGCAGCTGCCCTCTCCATTATAGACCCGAGTCTCCTGAAGAATGGCGTTGACCTTGTGGTCTTGAAGCTGCTCGGGCTTGTCGTGGAGCTGAGGCTTGGCGTGCCCTCAATCGATGTTATGAACAAAACAGACCTCTATGGCGATTCGATTGTCGAAAAAATGGAGCGGGAGATCGCTGGCGGTGCGTTTAAAGACAGGGGCCTTTCTGCCGAGCTTGCCGATCAGCTGTACCCGATCGTCAACGGTCTGAGCAAGAGAAGGCGCGCAATCCCTGTGTCGGCAAAGAAAGGCACTGGGATGGAGGACCTCTACAAGGCAATCGGCGAGTCCTTCTGCGCGTGCGGGGACCTCACTTGACGTCGACGTTCTCTATCTCCATCTTCTTCCCAGCAAATGCCTTGAATATGTCCGTGCCGCTGAGCAGCCCGACGATCTGACCGTTCTCGCCCTTCACCGAAAGTCTCCAGACATTCCACTGCCTCATGAAAGCCGCAGCCCTAGCGATGTCTTCCTCTGGATCGACTAGGAGCAGCGGGACCGACATGATGTTGCTGAGCGAGATGTCCTTGCCGAGGCTCCCGAGCGATATCACCTTGTACAGGATGTCCCTGGTGGTCACTATGCCTATGGGGATATCGGTGTCCATTACAATGAGGCTCCCCACATCATACTCCTTCATTATCTTCGCAGCTTCGAACGCCGACGACCTCCTGTCTATCGTCTTTATGTTGGTTATCATCAAGTCTTTTACCTTGACGCGCGAAAGTATCCTGTTAAGGATCTTGCCGCTGGGCGTCTTAGGGAGGTTTTGGACGAATTCATAGGAACGCGGGACCTTGAATGCTGCCAAGTTCTTTCTGCAAAAATCGTCGAGCTCCTCAGGCGTTACGGTGCTGCCATCCTTGGTAACTACGTAAGCCCTGACGCTCTCCCCCCTCACTGGGTCAGGTATGCCCACCACTGCCACCTCTTTTACCTTCGGGTGGGTATGTATGACCTCCTCCACCTCGCGTGGGAAGATCTTGAAGCCGCTGGCGATTATCATCTCCTTCTTCCTGCCCACTATGTGTAGATAGCCCTCCTCGTCTATGAAGCCCAGGTCGCCCGTGTGGAACCAGCCCTTCTTGAAAGCCTCATCGGTCTCCGCCAACTTGTTCCAGTAGCCTTTCATTACGTTGGGTCCCCTGACAGCTATCTCCCCAACCTCCCTCCTTGGCAGTTCGTTCAGGTCGTCGTCGAATATCGTGATTTCGACACCTGGAATCGGAGGACCAACCGAACCCGCCTTCCTGTTCCCCTTATATGGGTTGGAGGTTATTACGACTGCAGCCTCTGTCATGCCATATCTCTCTAGGATATCCACACCATACTTCTGCTTGAACTTGGTGAGGACCTCTACTGGCATGGGCGCCGAGCCGACGGTCCAGAGCCTGACGGATGAGAGATCGCGCTCCGCAAGGTCCGCTTCGAGCAGCTTGACGTACATGGTTGGGACACCCATGAAGACCGTGCATCTGTTCCTGGAGATCTCGTTCACCACGGTCTGTGACTCGAACCTCTCGAGCAGAACCATGGTGTACCCGCAGTAAGCCAGACCGTGTATCGCAATGCCCAGCCCGTGAACATGGAACATGGGGAGCGCCATGAGCAACTTATCTGAGTCGGAAAGCTCCCACATCTTGGCTATGGTCGTTATATTAGAAATGAAATTTGCGTGCGTGAGCATAGCTCCCTTCGCAAGACCCGTTGTGCCGGATGTGTAGCAAATAACCGCAAGGTCCTCATCGGTGTTCTGCGGTTCCAAAGACTCGCTGCTCTCAGCGTCGATAAGCTTGTAGAACGACAGGCATCCAGTAGGAGGCGAATCGGACACTACTATTATGTGCACGAGTGTCTTCAGTTCCTTCCTCGTCTCAAGGACGAAGGGGAGGTTCTCCTCCGATGTCACTATAGCAACAGCACCACAGTCGTTGACCATGTGGCAAAGTTCGTGTCTTCTGTACATCATATTGAGGGGAACGGTTACGGCGCCAGCCTTCAAACTGCCGAAATGCGCCATTATAAACTCTGGGGAATTCTGCATGAATATGCAGATCCTTTCGCCCTTCTTCACGCCGAGTTTCTTCAGTGCGCGAGCGAACTTGTTTGTTATCCCGTCGAGATCCAAAAAAGTGTACTCCTTTTCCTCCCACTTCAAGGCAACCTTGTTTTGAAGTCTATTCGCCGTACTTGATAAGATCTGGTCGAGTGTCATTCTCCCACTTGGGGAAAATACTGAGTAAAAAAATTAATAAATATTATTGATAATTATAATTATTTATAATATCCTAGATGAATTGAGATCTTGCAGATTATTGGATGGTCGGTTCTATCCTCTGCAAAAATGAGCTCTCATCTATATTTAAGGTCTGGATATGCTATGGTTGAGAAGAGGTTCAAATTATCTGCACACATAAATAGTGATAATCCACCGGCGATAAAACCCGCACTTGAACGAATAATAGGCAATAATGGAATTATCAAGCCCACAAGCGAAGGATTCGACGTGAACGCGGAGCTCGATGGGGAAAGCGCTAGAGCTCTAAACCGTATGCTACTCTCAGAGATACGCAAGCTTGAGAAGAAGACTAGAATACGCGCAGAATGGCCCCAGGGGAATACAACTGAAAAGCTCTTCGACTACGTTCCAAAGGGGACTCGGAAGGCAAGCCAGACTTAGCTTATCTTTCGCATAAAGAAATCACTTCAGAAGTCAGCCTAACCTTCCCTGCAGCGAAAAGAGTCTGGATCGGACTGGTCATAGCTTTCTGGAAGCCTAAAGCACTTCTCATACACACGCGCTAAAAATGTACCATCCTTATGGAAAAGTGGGAGGATAGCGGCCCATGGCCTCCAGTATTTCTTCAGAGGTTGTCTTTTTTCCAAGATTTCGCACAAAATCGGAAGCGACGGCTATCCCTACTAATCTGTTCTGCTTCAATACAGGAAGCCTTCTAATCTTATTGCTTGACATTAGCCTAGCTGCCTCCTTAAGCGAAGCATCAGGATCAATTGTAATGAGAGACTTAGACATAATCTCCGAGATCTTGGTGTCCAGCGGTATTTTTTTCGCCACGACCCTTCTGACAATGTCTCTTTCGGTAACTATTCCAATAGGCACTTCGCCATCCATGATCACCAAGCAACCTACTTGGTTAGAACTCATGAGCTCCGCTGCTTCAAAAACGCTATTATGAACACCGATTGAAATGACGTTCTTCGTCATGATGTCTTTGACTGTCGGCATAGTCTCTCTTAATAAAAACGCACCAAATAAGAATTTTGGGTCAAATGTTATGACTTCAACATTTAAATGTATAGACAAGGAATCCACTGCTTTCTTTTATTTGCACATGGGCCCAAAATAAAAAGGTTCGGGGTACAAGACTTCTACGCCTTTTCAGTGCGTTTTTGTTCTTCGTATACGTATTTTCCACCTCTTAGTGCGGAGCAAACTGCAGCTAAAACACACATTATCGCGCCGATTATGAACGCTTCTCTTAGCGCAATCATGAACGGAGATGAAATTGCATTAGGAAAGAAGGTTGATCCTGTGAGGAAATCAAGCGTTGCCTTTGGTATGGAACTTACTAGCGATTGAGGAAGGGTTTGAAGCATCGTTGCAACTGGATTGTAGCCTAGAAATGAGGCAAAGAGGGCTCCTGTGGCTGGCGTAGCACTAAAGATCTGCGCAAGCTGCACAGGCGCGCCAGCACTCGTAACTGCAGCTGATAGTGCAGCCGGAAGACTCCCACTGAGCGACACTATGATGATGGTGAAGAACACCGCCATGCTTATCGTCATAGCACTGTTCTGTATGGTTGCACGCATTCCAGATGCTGCCCCTCTGTGTTCCGCGGGTACTGAGTTCATTATAGATGCCATGTTGGGAGAAGCAAAGATACCACCGCCGATTCCCATTAGGAAAAGTATAGCCGCGAAGGACAGGTAGTCGAAATTGGCTGGGAGCAGCGCGAACCCCGCGAAAGCAACTGCGGATATCAACATACCCAGAGTGGCGAGTATTCTTGCGCCATGCTTGTCGGACAGCCAGCCACTGATAGGTCCCGTTAAGATAAAGCCTATTGACATGGGTATCATAAATATGCCAGCCCAGAATGGTGTGGAATCAAAGCTGTACCCATGAAGAGGAAGCCATATTCCTTGAAGCAAAATGATGAGCATTATCATCACCCCGCCCCTTGACATAGAACTGAGAAGCCCAGCAAGGTTACCTGTACTAAACGCTCTTATCTTAAACAGCTCAAGCCTGAACATTGGCTCAGGAACATGCCTTTCGATAAACGGAAAAGCGACAAGAAGGCCCGCCCCTGCGACCAGGGAGGCAATGACCCATGGATCACCCCAGCCCATAGTCGAGTTTCCATACGGTACCAAGCCGTAGATAAAGCCTGCTAGAACTAATGTCAATCCCCCGCCAAAGGCGATGTTCCCCCATATGTCAATTTTTTGGTTTCTTCTAATGGTGCCGACCTCTTTCAGTTTCAAGTACGACCAGCCCGTGCCTACCAGCCCAACTGGCACGCTCACCAGAAACACGAGCCTCCAATCATAAATCGCTAGAATTCCCCCCAGAACCAGACCTATCATAGAACCAGCAAGGAAAGATATCTGGTTTATTCCAAGTGCTTTTCCACGTTCATTGCTTGGGAATACGTCAGTTATTATTGCGGCGCTGTTTGCGAACAAGAATGCGCCGCCAATTCCTTGGATTATTCTGAAGAGTATTAGCTCTATAGCTCCTGCGTCGCCCTGATTTGGGGTTATCGAACACAGTATCGAGCCGACTGTGAAGATGGCAAATCCAAGGTTGTAGAGCCTTACCCGCCCAAACATGTCTGAAAGTCTGCCAAAAGTAACAAGCAACGTGGCGGTAACGACGCTGTAGCCGAACAGTATCCACAGCATATATTGAAAGGACGAAAAAGGATCAATGTTGATTCCACGAAAGATTGCAGGCAGTGCAATCATGACAATGGTGCTGTCAATTGATGCCATCAAAGTGCCAAGTGTCGTATTCGAAAGCGCAACCCATTTGTACTGAACCATTTGTCTTCACTAAGATGTCATTTGGAGTGGCTTGTGTGCTTTAAATAGTTTATCAACCAAAGTCTACTGTCTTTTGCAAGAGTTTTCAAATAAGAGAATATACAAACAGGTCAAAATACAACAGGACAAAGCTCATGATGAATGCTAGCTCAATCCTAATACCCTTTGAAAGCGATGCAAAGATTGCAAGGGCAATTACTGAGAGTAGCGGTCCAACAGCGAATGCAACGATTGAAGTCAGCCAAAAATTGAAACCTAAAATCTTTGGGAAAAGGATGAGCAATAGTGGAAGCCGGGAAAGTCCGATGCCCCCTGCCAAGTATGGTTCGCCCCCAACCCTCCTGGTCAAGACATAGGCGAAACATTCTACAATCAAGAAAAGAAGGATCAGGTTGCTCGCATAGTAAATGTAAATAGGCGTTGGGTCAGACGCTACGTGCAATCCATAACCGAAAAAATAGGGTCTATAGCCATAAAGATAACACGCTAAAAACTCTAAAGCCACGGAGATGGTACCTGCAGGCAGAAGTACCTTAAGTGAGAAGAGCCTGTTGATGAAATCCAAATGGGGGTTGATCTGCCCGACTGATGTTTTTGAAATAACCTCCTCTTTTATGGCTTCTTTATAAAGTCCAATTCCTTTCTCTGTAGCCGCATACTCCCCCCTCGATGTCTTTGTGACTAGACCTCTCATGAGATCGAGATGATAGTATACTGCTGGAACCCTCATTTTTAGCTCTCTGGCTATCTCTTTTGGAGTAGCGACCTTCCGAGAATATAGAATCTCTAATATTCGCAGTCTTATGGGGTTCTTGAGAATTTCGTCCACCCGACTCAGCACCCATTTATGATTGAAATTCTCGGGCCTTAAAAGTTCTCTTAATTTTTTCATTAAAGCCCTCATTACCTTTCTGAAAAGCATTTTCAATTTTCTGAAAATGGACAAATAATTTTGAAAAGTGAGAGCTTTAAACCAGACCTCCGACTGCGTTTCAGTTGGTGATAAATTGTGAGTCTATCTGAAAATCTTTCCTCAGCGGCCGATTATACCCGTCGGTTCTTCGAAAAAGCTGGCGATTTGCTTTTGCTGTTCATCCTAACCCTGATCCCAATAGTCGATATCCTGACCTTAGGATATCTTGGCAGGGTCATGTCTGATAGTTCAGACTCTAGGCATCCCCCAAAAATGGAAAAATACAGCGATATGTTTGTGGATGGTCTAAAATACCTTGCCGCAGCGATAATCTGGGCCATTCCTATGGTTGTTGTGACTGTAATTGTAGGCTTCTTGCTCTTCATGCCAGTAGCCATTACTGCAACTTCTTCAATTGGAGGCAACTTCACTAACCCGACCTATTGGCAGAACTTTAACTGGACCAATTGGGGGGACGCCTTGAGCAATAACCCTGCAGTTGCAAGTGCGTTTGTCTTGGCTATAATCCCTTTTGCTATCATCATTTTTATGCTCGCTGTGTTCATTGGCCTCTTCTCCATAATTGGCATAGTGCACATGTTCAAGACCAGATCCTTCACAAAGGCATTCGCCTTGGGTGATATACTTTCGATAATTTCCAAGATTGGTTGGCTGAGATACCTTGGCTTCATAATAGTCGCAGCAATACTTGGGTTCATTGTAAGCATATTTTCAGCGATACCAGTTATTGGCTGGTTGATAACCGCCTTCTTGGGATTGCTATTATCCATCTTCATCGCAAGAACAATCAGCTTGATGTATGACACCGCGATGGCAGGAACAACGTTTGGAAAGCCCCAGCCACCTGTTCCCCCAACGCTCCCTATTGTATCGCAACCTTCGTCTTCTGTACAAGAAACTACATACTGCACTTCCTGTGGTGCACCTAACCCCAAAGATGCAATATACTGCAACAAATGTGGCAAAGCGCTTGGAAAATAATTTTTTCTTTTTTTATATTATATGCTCTAAATATGGGAAAAAGGTGAATAACAATGGCAGGAAAAACCCTAATAGTCTATGCCTCAAAAAGTGGAGCAAATTCTGAGGCGGCAAATGCCATAGCCGATGCACTCAAAACAACCTATGGCATGGATATAACCGTCGCAGATCTTAAGAATGGTTCCCCTGACATAACGCCATTCCAAAACATCATAGTCGGGAGTGGTATAAGAGCTACGAACGTTTACAAAGAAGCCGTGGATTTTTTGGGAAGGGACTTTGGAGACAGGAAAGTTGCACTCTATTTCTGTTGCGGCGGGGGCGGAGATCCGAAAACGCGTGACCGAAGTGCTGAAGACAACTCAAAAAAAGTACTGGCCAAGAACAAGTCTCTCAAGCCTATTGATGTTGTTGCCTTTGGAGGGCGCATGAAAATACTAGGAAGAGTCGTCTGGGACAATCGAGACATGAATAAGGTCAGGGAGTGGGCGATAGAGCTAGGAAAGAAGTTTTAACCTGTTGGTTTCTTTTGTTTGCGTCTAGCAGAAAACCAAGGGTATAGCCATATTATTACGATAAATATGCTAACACCTACACCAATTGAAGCTTGATCGCCCACAGGGAAAAAAATATAGATTACAAGGTTAGAAATCACCAATGTGAAAATGGCACCAATGACGAAAACAATCAGACTGTCCTGCTTCATTTGTTACACTTGATAAATTCAGTCATAAGCATTCTTTTAGGTCTTTGGCCATGTCTTTGCTTCAGGGATCATCCTGAGATCATCCGTTTTTGAGTTTATCTTGCTTCAAGTGAAGAGTTCACTGTGAGTTATCATCAACTCTAGACCTCAACCATGCGTCTAAAAAAGATATGATTATGAGGTACAATAATTATAATTATTTATAATTGACGAGTAGGTGGGATTTTGGTCTCTCTAACAACCCCGCAGAAGGAGATAGTGATTGCCCTCATTGAGCTCTATGACAAGAAGCGGTCCCTAGTCAAGAGCAAGGAGATCGCCAACAGGACTGGGCGCAACGAGGGGACTGTGAGGAATATGATGCCAGTCCTAAGAGCGATCGGCCTCGTCGAGGCTGTGCCTGGTCCCAAAGGGGGGTATGTCCCGACCAGCAAGGCGTACGAGGGGTTCAACGTCCCACGAAATATCCGATCTCTATCTGTGCCAGTCTACACACTGAATGGAGAAAAAACTGGGATCACGGTCACAGACATCCTCTTCAAGAGCGTCTTTAGCCCTGACTTCTGCCAGGCGATGCTGAAGGTCATAGGTAGCCTCTCGATGATAAACACAGGCGGAGACCTCGTGGTAGGTCCGACTCCATCGGGCAGGATGATCATCGAAGGGAAAGTCACTGGACGAGACGACCTTCATGGCGAGATTCTGCTCGATGTCATAAACCTGATCAGCATACCCAAGGAGAAGGTCCAGAACGTCATGTCAAAGCGTCTCGTCACTATCCCGGCAAGGGCGAACATCAGAGAGGCGGCAGGGATAATCTATAAAGAATTCATAAGGGCGGTTCCGGTTATGGATAACGGCGCCCTAGTAGGCGTGCTCACGAGTTACGATATTGCGAGGTGCATGAGTGAGGGAAGAGAAGACCTCTCGGTTTCAGAGGCTACCAGCCGGAGGCCGGTGATAATCAGCTCGGAAGAGGACATCCTGGAAGCAATGGGGAGGATGAGGAGGTCAAGTATAGGGCGCCTTGTCGTTGTTGATGCGCAGGGGAAGCCAGTTGGCATGATCACCCGCACAGACATCTTGACAAGGATTCTGAAGCCATTCGAGATGGTAGAGGAGAGGTCCCTTAAGGAAGCTGCTTCCACCTAATCTTCTGTTAGGAGGAGAAGAGCAGCTCAGAGACCGCCTTGAGATCTGGGGGTATCTCAATAGGCCTGCCACAGACCTTGATGACTTCTTCTGGATCTTTCAGCAGGTGCCCGGTGCAAACGCAGACGATCTCGCTCTCTTTGCCTACCTGCCCTTTCGCAGTTGCCTTCTTGACTCCCGCAACTGACGCGGCGCTTGCTGGCTCGACTCCTATGCCTTCCACGTAAGCGATCACCTTTTGCGCCTCGACGATCTCGTCGTCAGATACCGTATCGAAGAGCCCTTTTGATTCCTTTATCGCCCTGACCGCTTTAGGCCAATTCACTGGGTTGCCTATCCTAATGGCTGTGGCAACAGTCTCGGGATTCATAACTGGCTCAAAAACGCCAGTCTCCTTCCTCAGCATGTTCACGACTGGCGAGGCGCCTTCCGCTTGGACGCCGTACATCTGGGGAAGAGCCTTTGTAATCCCTGCAGCCTTGAATTCGCTGAAGCCCTTCCAGATCGCCGAGATGTTGCCACAGTTGCCCATGGGCACCGCCAGGAACTCAGGCACGTGCCCCAGCTGGTCGACGACCTCGAAGGCAAGTGTCTTCTGCCCCTCAAGCCTCCAAGGATTGATGCTGTTGAGAAGGTAGATCCCCATCTTGATTGAAAGGTCGACGACGAGCTTCAGCGCATCGTCGAAGTTCCCCTTAACTGTTATGACTTTCGCCCCGTGCATAAGCGCCTGTGCCAGCTTCCCCATGGCGACCTTCCCCGCGGGGAGGATGACGTAACATGTCAGGCCCGCCCGGGCTGCGTACGCGGAGAGCGAGGCGGAAGTGTTGCCAGTGGACGCGCATGCGACCGCTCTAGAGCCGAGGCTCTTCGCCTTTGTCACGCCCAGGGTCATGCCACGATCCTTGAAGCTCCCAGTCGGGTTTGCACCCTCGAACTTGATATAGAGGCTCCTGACGCCAGCCCATTTCGCGAGCTTCTCACACCTGTACAGCGGGGTGCCGCCCTCCTGCAGCGAGACTACCTCAGCACCCTCATCGACAGGGAGAAACTCCCTATAGCGCCAGACGCCAATGGGCCTCTTTGACATCTCTGCCAGGGTAGCTTTTGGGGGCTCGATTATGACCTCGAGGAGCGAGCCGCAATTCTGGCACTTGTAAATAATCTCATTGTTCCCGTACTCCCTGCCACAACCCATACACCTAATCAGTGACTTAGGGAACAACCTTCGCGCCCTCCTCGCCGCACCTGTAAACTCCATACTTCGAAGCTACGCCTTCCTTCGCGAACCGTCCCTTCACCACCCTGCCCACATCTTCCCCCTTTTCGACGGGGCACAGAGCAAAGACAGATGGCCCTGCCCCGCTTATGGAGAATCCGTATGCGCCTGCCTCAAGCGCAGCCACCTTGAGCTCGCTGAAACCCGGAATTAGCTTCGCTCTCGCGGGTTCTACGATCACGTCCCCGGAGATGCCACGCCCGGTCATCCTTGGATCCTTGATCATCAACCCCAGGATGAGCGACGAGTACGCCCCCATCTGCCTGACCATGGTTGAAAGCGGGACGGCGGGAGGAAGAACGTCCCTGGCGAGCTTCGTCTTCTCGTCCCCCAAATCGAGTTCAGGCGATATTATCACGATCTCGCTCTCCTTGAGCGGGTCAAGTCTAATCACCCTCAGGGGATCGAAGCCTAGGATCACAGTTACCCCGCCGAGCAACGCAGGAGCAACATTGTCGGCATGCGGAGCCCCACAGGCAGCCCTCTCCCCCTCCATGGCGCAACGTAGCAATTCCTCGATGCTGAGGGGCTTTCCTAAAAGCAGGTTGACCGCGAAAGCTCCAGCCGCAGAAGAGGCCCCCGAACTGCCCATTCCCATGCGTGGCGGAACGCCCTTGGAAAGCGTCATCTCTAGCGAGCGAGTACCTTTGCCGGTAGCCTCGAGGACGGCTCTCCCTGCGACCATACAAGCGTTCTTCCCTGAAGCCGGTGAGATTGTCTCGCTCCCGACGCCTGATATCTTAAGCTTGTCCTTGCCACTCTTGGACATGCTTACGGTAAGGGTGTCCCTTGGCTTTTCCAGCGCCAGACCTACGAGATCGTACCCCGGTCCAAGGTTGGCGATGGTCGCAGGTGCTGAAACCTTGATCTCCAAAGAACCCATTGAACTTCACTCTTTCAGACTAGATGGTATTCTCTCTTAACGGCAATACTAAAAGTTAACTATGACACAAAATCGCCACGCCTGAAATCAAAAGAGATGGCAAAAAGGGGGTTTTCCCCGCTAGTAGCCATAGACTTTTGCATATTTTTCGTCGAGGTACTCGATAAAGTGCCTAGAGTTTATTCTGTCTCCCGTAATCCTGCAGAGCAGATCGAGCGGGTCATATATGTTACCGTAGCTGTGAACATTCTTGGTAAGCCATTCCCTTATCACTTGGAATCTCCCGTTGGCTATAGACTCTCGCCACTGTGGCATGTCTTGGTTCAGCTTGTTGACAATCTGGCCACCATAGATATTCCCCAGCGCGTAAGATGGGAAGTACCCGAAGTAGCCCTGAGACCAGTGAACATCCTGCATCACACCTTCGGAGTCGTTCTCGATCTCCACGCCTAGGTAGTCCATGTACTTCTGGTTCCAAGCCTGCGGGAGTTCACCCACGGTTATCTTCCCCGCGAAGAGATCCCTCTCGAGTTCGAAGCGGATTATTATGTGGAGAGAGTACGTTGCCTCGTCAGCCTCGATCCTGATCTTCGAGGGCTGAACAACATTGATCGCGCGGAAAAGCTGTTCCAGCCCTACGTTTGAAAGAGCTGCGCCTGTTATCCGCTTCAGCTCCGGCAAGTAGTATGACCAGAACTCGCCGGATCTCCCGACAATATTCTCAACAAACCTAGATTGCGACTCGTGAAAGCCGTATGAACAGGCAGCACCCACGGGCTGGTACATCCATTCCCTATTAAGGTTCTGCTCATACATCGCGTGACCCCCTTCATGGAGAACTGAGAAGATCGAGGAGGCAAAATCGTCTTCAAAGTAATGCGTCGTTATCCTTACGTCATCATAATAGCCATTGGTGAACGGGTGCTCAGTCTCGTCTATCCTCCCCCTGGCTTTCTCCGACGCAATATCGTAGCCGATGTAATTGGCGATGGACTTTGAGATCTCCTGCTGGACGGCTACCGGAACTGCCCGCTTCAGGATTGATCGGTCCGGCTTGGTAGTTCCATTTAAGCACTTTTCGATTATTGGTATAAGGCCCCTCTTCAGCTCACCGAAAGTTTCCGCAATAACGTCCTCGGTCATTTTGGGCTCATAGTAATCGATCATCGCATCATACTTCGTTCTTACTCCCTTGACATCCATGAGAATCTCTGCAGCCTGCTTCTTCAGTTCAAAGACTTTTGTCAGCTCAGGCTTGAACAAGCCAAAATCTTTGATCGCCTTGGCCTTCTTCCACACGTTATAGGAGATCACTTTCTGTTTCTCAGTCTCAGAAACCAATTTTTCTGGAAGCTTGGTCTGCTCGTTGTATATCTTCCTGACAAGATAGACGTTCCTCTTCTGCAATTCGCTCAAGGAATTGTGATCCGGATCCGCCTCAATCTTCTCGAGTAGGGTCCCCACTTCTGGATCCGTTGCCATCTTGTGTTCAATCTCGCTGAACAAGCCGAGCTGCTGGCTCCGAAGGTCGAAGGCCCCTAGCGGCATCTTCGTCTCCATGTCCCACTGGATCAACCCCCCTATCGATTGGAAGATGGTATAGTCTTTACACTTCGACATCAACTTGCCATACCTGTCTATCAGTTCAGACTGTGCCATTTTTTCCACCATAAATAGACTATTCACTGTCAAACCCCAATATATGCCAAATGATCAAACGGGCAAAATCCCGGACCATACCCCACCGATTCAGTACCCTTCAGGGACAAAAACCCTGTAACTCTCCCCGACCGATTCAAGGAGCTTCGGGACTGTCTTAGCATCGACAACAATGACGTCTCCATTGCTGATAGGGACATACCTCCCCTCGTCTATAACCTCGCCAGTATCTATGTTCATCCTCATTTCGTACCTCTCCTTGAGCCTGCCGGAGAATAGCCAACTGACTATCTTCGCAACGGATAGCGATTCGATCACGCCATACTTAACAGATTCGCGCCTCTCTTCCTCGCTGTAGACGTTCCAAGTAGAGGGGTTGAAGACATCTCCGGGTGCCAGCGTATAGAGGCGTACTCCCCAGCCATCCCTCTCCGACCGCAGAGCAGTAGACGTTGCCAGACCCTCGTTAGCTCTCTTGTAAGGGATGTAGTCGACGTCCTCGGAGTAGCCGTAGACGGAAGTGATCGCTGAAATCAGCACGATCATTCCTGTCCCCTGCTTGATCATCTGCGGGAGGGCGTACTTGAGAACTCTCACTGAGCCGAAATGGTCCACCTCCGCTATCTCCTTCATATGAGCTACGCTAAGCTCATAGATGGGCTTCCTGCGGTCACCGCTGGCGTAGCCGATCGGGTTGCCAGCAAAGTTTACAATAAGGTCAACCCTGCCAAACCTCCCCGTAGCGCCCGCAATTGCCCTTTCGACGTCGCCATCCTGGGAAACATCTACCTTAAGCGGTAGAGGGTTCGTCCCGAAGTGATCCCTGATCTCGTCCGCAAAACTGCCCACGATTTCTAGCCTCCGTGCTGCTAAGACGACATCTGCGCCCAAGCTCGATAGGTAAAAAGAGGTCGCTTTCCCCATGCCATCGCTCGCGCCCGTGACGAATGCCACCTTTCCCCTGAGGCTGTCGCCTTCCATGCTCTAGATTTGCATATGTTCGCTAATATACACCTTTCTCGCGAACATTCTTTTGGAGGTATTATGGAGTTTCTGCCCCTGTTTCCCTCAAAGCCCTTCGCATGGCGATGCAGCCAGTGCATATGCCGCAGGGCGAACTGCCATCTTTATGGCAGCTCCAAGTCATTCTCAAGGGAACCTTCAGCCTGTGGGCAATATGAAGTATCTGGGTCTTGTCCATTTCCAGAAATGGGGTTGTAACCTTGGCGCCTCTCTTCCCCCTCCCAGAGCCAATCGAGAGCGCTTTGTTAATTGCATCGAAGTACTCCCTGCTCGAATCAGGGAAGTTGTCCTCCGAGTTGTGCCCCGTGACTATCAGCTCTGCACCCTTGATCTCCGCGAAATAGGCAGCGATGCCAAAAAAGATTGTATTCCTGCCCGGGATGTAGCAGTCTGACAGGTTTATCTTTTCAAGTTTCCCCTCACTCTGAAGCTCCCCGAGCTCCTTGAGAAAGCCGACTTCTATAACAATGTGCTCCTTCACGTCAGCTGCTTTAGCCAACCTCCTTGCTGCCCTCATCTCGTTTTTATTTGTAGTTCCATATTTGAACGAGAGCCCATAAATCTCATGAGTCTCTTTTATCGACCAGAGTGCGGTTGCTGAATCTAGGCCACCCGAGATCAAAACAATTGCTTTTTGCATAAGCGATTCCAGGAAAATACGATTTTATCTTTTATTATAATGATTGCCATGCTCTATAAAAACTTCCACGGGTTCGCTTCCTATTATGGTGCAAGCCTACTAGCCCTCTGCCTATCATCCCTTTTTCAGACCATCATGCGAAATTGATTCAAACAAATCAATTAATTCAGGAACGAACCCTTAAGCTAGCACAATTAGCCCTGTTTTGATAGCAATGTTATTAGGCGTCCATGTCAACTTAGACTGAATTTTAAAGATTAGTTGCATCAAGGATGAGTGCACTAGGATAAGAGCGACCATGCCGTATTGTATTTTCGCCGCAGTTGAGACCGAAAAGGGCCTGCAACAGCAAATAATTGAAACCTTGGGCGGAACGACCGAAAGGAAGGAAAGCCCATAGGAATCGTTAGGCGCGATGGGCAGGGCGCAACGACGGGACGATCCAGGGCGTCTGGATAAAATCGGACGCCACGGCCAAGGAAAGCCGTTGCGTGGGAGTGATGAAAGAAGAAGTTCGACCATGGACCGAACTTCCGAAGACGCCACTGTCCCTGAAAGCCGGTCCCAGCTGCGGTATTTCTTCTGGCAACGATTTTTTTGGAATTTTCAATGATATGTGGGAAGATATGAAAAATGATTAATAGTCTTGAATTGGGAAAACAAGTAATCTGTATGCGGATTTGTTTCTTGGTTGAGGCTAAAAAATAAAAAAATCATGCTTTTTGCGTTATTCGATGAATTCCACTTACGCACCTAGAACCTGCGTGGTGGCCTTCTCTTTGAGTAACACTCGCGGCAGTATACTGGTCGAGTTCCATCCGGTTTGAATGGAACTTCGCATTCCTTACCACAATCTGCGCAAGTTGCCTTATGCATTTCGCGACTTGCCATATTTCTTTCACCTCTTATTCCATTTATATGTCCCCATAAGGAGTTTGCAGACTAATAAGCTTGTAACAACAGTTGATTCTTTTTCAGTCGCAAAGTTGCACGCGAATGAGGAAATGTGTTATCCCCACATTCCCTTTTTCGGTAAATTGGTCTTGGCCCTAAAGAACTGCTTAAATAGCAACGTGCGTATTAAAGTGCGGCATGTAATTGCAAATAACTTAAAGGGGATAACTATGGCTGAAAATACACCAATTCCAGAAACAACATCTACGCATAGAGATATTATTTTTATCGGAAAGAAACCAATAATGACCTACGCTATGGCTGCCTTGATGCAGCTCAGCAATGGCGACATAACCATAAAGGCAAGAGGAAGAGCCATCTCTTCAGCTGTCGATGTGGCAGAAGTTGTATGCAGAAGGTTCCTTGGCGACAGTGCTACAAAGAAGGTATCCATAGACACCGAGATCCTTGGTGAACCAGCAAGGAACGTCTCTACCATCGAGATAAAGATCTCGAATAAGAAAAAGTAAATGATGTGTTCATGGATGGTTGGGAAAAATATTTTTGTTTTCCCTTCAAAACGGGATTGAAAAAAAGGAGTAAATCAAGATGTTGATTTTATGCACAAAATGCGGCGTTGAGACAGAGCAGAGCTACATAGGGTCAAGCCTCAGCCCGCCACGAATCGTTACCCGTTGCAACGTATGCAGGCAGACTAACTTCACAGACTCTTGGAAAATCGATGATGAAAACCGGAAGATCAGGCAAAACGCAAAGATTGCAAAGATCGAGGCGGCAAGGGTAGCGCAATTGCAGAACCCCGAGTAATGTCAACAGATTAGCGCGACATTCGTAGGAGTGATGCAAATGCCAAAAAAACATGAAGGAAAAAAGGGAAAGCGAGGGCCCAAGGGAAGGAAGGGCAAGTAAAAACACGCAACGCCTTCTGTGGTTCTACCTTTCTTTTCTAAATCTGTGAAGTGGCAGTCTCCGATGGGTATGCTGAAAAAAATCAAAATTGCTTTCTCACTGATAATTCTCACTGTTCTCGCATCGGGTGGTCTTCTTTTATTCGCCAATTATGCTGCCAACAGCATCCCTTCGTCAAGCAATATCACCACCTATACGTACCGGATCGTTGCGACCTATCCACACGACCCTAGCGCCTTCACAGAAGGTCTAGCGTTTGCTAATGGCTTTTTATACGAAGGAACCGGCCTGTACGGCCAATCAAGCCTGCGCCAGGTGGCATTGGAAAACGGGAGCGTCTTGAAGATCAACCAACTCGCGGACGAATACTTTGGCGAGGGCGTAACTATAATTGGCGCCCGGATCATCCAGCTTACTTGGCGCTCTCGCATCGGCTTCGTCTATGACCTGGACAATTTCACTTTGCTAGAGAACTTTAGCTACTCTACAGAGGGCTGGGGTCTTACCAACGACGGAAGCAGGCTTATTATGAGTGACGGAACCGCCACACTCCGCTTCTTGGATCCGGTTACCTTTGCCACCCTAGGCCAAATTGAAGTTCACGACGACCATGGCCCAGTGACCCAGCTCAACGAACTGGAGTACATACATGGGGAGATCTTTGCCAACATCTGGCAGACCAATCGCATCGCCCAGATCTCTCCGCAGACTGGCCAAGTGGTCGGGTGGATCGACTTAACAGGGCTTTTAAACCTTACGGAGCCCCACCAGCCAGTGGATGTGCTCAATGGGATAGCCTATGACGATGTCCATGATTGGCTCTTCGTTACCGGGAAGTTGTGGCCGAGCCTCTTCGAGATCGAACTGAAACTGCAAGAATAGCGCCACCGTCGCCTCCTTCAGCTAGTCAACAAAACAGAAATTATATACACTACTATAGGAAATTAGAATTACAAGTTTGATAGGTGGCTACCATGGGTTATAATGACTATGACGAAGATGACGAAGATGAAGATTTAGGCGAGAAACCAGAGGAGAAAGAGCCAGGATATGATCAGGACGAAGAAGAGGAGGAAGAATAGTACTTTTTTAGACGCTCGAACTCTGACTTTTTGGCGGATTTAAGATAGGACGCAAAGTTTACCGATGCCAGACAAAAAAATTAATGGGGCTGCTATGCTAAAGGTCGAATAAATTATCGCATGGTCGCTCGACTTTCTTAAAACAGATTAAATTTCAAGTTGCAAGTTTACATAAATAGATTTAAATCTCGCTGATTTGGGATTTTAGCAAAGGTGTAAAATAGTGGACAAGCCAACCTTCAAATTCTTCACACAAAAATCGGATGAGATCAACCTCAGTTCGGATGTTGTGAAGGGTCGGAAAGCACTCCTCAAAGACCCAGTCGAACAGCTCGATTTGGATAAGGCCACAACAATAATGGATCTGGTTGAGTCGTGGAAGAACGGCGGAATACAGTCGCGAAGCCTCGCGGAATGCGCCATGGTCTATGAGAATATGTTGAAGGATGAAGACCGGCCCACCGTTTTGCTGGGTCTGTCAGGCGCCCTCATCGCCGGAGGCCTCCGGAAGGTAATAAGTGATATGATCGCTAAGGGGATCGTCGATGCGGTAGTCTCTACGGGCGCAATACTCTACCAGGATTATTACGCCGCCCAGGGCTTCAGGCACTACAAAGGAACACCTAAAGCGGATGATGAGGTTCTTCACGATCTGTATATCGATCGCATCTACGACGCTTACGTTGACGAAATAGGGTTCGTGGAGTGCGACAACAGGATATCTGAATTCAGCTCGAAGCTCGAGGCGCGAAATTATTCGACGCGTGAGTTCCTGCACCAGCTGGGCTCAACCATCGGGGACAGCGATTCGATACTCTTCAACGCATTCAAGGCTGGCATCCCCGTCTTCTGCCCTGCAATCGCTGACAGCTCAATAGGAATAGGGCTCGCAGGCTACTTCAGGTGGGCGAAGGAGAACAGGAAGCCAACGTTCACGATAGACGTTATGAGGGATAACTACGAGATAGCGCAGATCGTCTTAAAGTCCAAAAAGACTGGTTCGATCTACATAGGAGGGGGCGTCCCCAAGAACTACATCAACGACGCTGCCGTGATGCTCGACTACACAAAGGGGCATTCCTATGTTTTCCAGGTGACCACTGACGCTCCGCACTGGGGAGGCCTGACAGGCAGCACTCTCGACGAGGCGAAGTCTTGGGGCAAAGTCGCAAAGAAGGCCACTAGGTCAACTGTCTATGCCGAGGCTACGCTTGCTCTTCCCCTTATCGTAGGTTACGTCCTTCAGAAGGGCGTTCATAAGGGTCGCCCTAGGGTCAAATTCACCTGGAACGCAGGCGGCGAACTGGTATTGGGCAAATCCTAAGATACGATTGCTGGCCAGAAGCTCAGCTTACGCTCCCCGTTCTGTATCCCTTGGGATCCAGGGCAACCTTCTCGAATCCAAAGCTCTTCAATTTCTCAACGGTTTTTCCGTAATTGTTTCCATCTAACATCTTGGCTATCTCGTCCCTGCCCAGCTCGATGCTGGCGAGCCCATCCAAGGACCTCACGCGCACCACCTTAAAGCCAAGCGATCTGATGAAGCCCTCCGCCTCACCTACCATCTGGAGCTCCCCTACGGTTATCCTATGGTTTGGGGGGAATCTGGTGGCCAGGCAGGGGTTTGATGGCTTGTCGTAGTCTAGCCCAATCTCTCTCGAGAGCTCCCTGACTAGAGCCTTGCCAATCTTCAGCTCCGCTAGGGGGCTCCTGATGCCCTCTTCCTTTAGTGCCCTAAGCCCTGGCCTGTCTGATCCAAGGTCATCATAGTTTGTGCCATCCACGATGATTTTTATGCCACTTTCCCTTGCAAATTCCTTTACTGCATCCATGACGAGCTTCTTGCACTGGTAGCAACGATCCGGCGGGTTCCCCTTGATCCTCTCTGGGAGATCCAGCTTTACGATGCAGTGCCTGATGCCAATCCCAGCTGCTGCCCTGTGAGCTTCCTCCAGCTCCTTCTTGGTAATGAATTCCATCGAGACAGTGACCGCTGCTGCCTTGTTCCCGAAGACGTTCCATGCCACCTTTGCCATGAGAGTGCTGTCCACCCCGCCCGAGAATGCCACTACAACGCCTTTATCCCCGTTCTCCAAAAACCAGCCAGTGAGCTTCAATAGAGCTTCTTCTGCATCCATCTCATGATCCCCCACAATGCGGGCATCTACAGCGATCTGGTAAGTTCTCCTTCCAACGCTCCTTACTGGTCGCCCCGATATCTCTTTCACTACGGTGAACTCCTCGATCCTATTCCTGATCTTCCTCCTAGCCTCCTCAACTGCCTGCTTCCTGGAAGTGCCTTCCTGATGGGTATACAAATGGATCCACCCCTCCTCTCTAAGACAAGCAACCCCGTAGGGCAGGTATTCGTAGACGAGTTCGGGGAGCGGCATGAGGACGCGGTCCGCCATGCCTCTCAAACCTGCTGCCACCTCTTTTGCATCGCCATGGATCGGCACCACTACGCCGTTTAATCCGTTCAGCGCAACATTTTCCACCATAAAATCGAAGGCAGCCTTGCTCTTGTCGATAGAGTATACCCTGACCCCTGCTCGTTTTTTCGCGATAACGATCGAGAAGGTTCCGATACCCGCAAACATGTTCACTATGACCTCGCCGCTCGTCGCAAGCTTGGCAATCCTAAGCCTTTCGTAAGAGAGCCTCGGGGAGAAGTACACCTTCGCGATGTCGAGGCGGAACTGGCAGCCATGTTCTTTATAAATTGTGGTTGTCTCCTCCTTCCCAGCCAACCACTCCAGACCCCTGACCTTCTCCCCCCTGCACGCCGCCGTCGTCTGCCTGAAGATCCCCTTAACGCGCGTCATTCTCGACAGCAGGAGTTCGCCGATCTCGTGTCTCCTTCCCTCCCAAACCCTCGGGAGCTTGACGACCGCCAGATCGCCTATTATGTCGATCCTGCTCAAAGACTTCTTCAGCTCCTCTTCGCTGAAGCTGCCGCCCAATGCTTCAATGATTGCCTTCTTCCTCAACGCGGGCACCTCAGATGAGGGGCCTTACTGAGATCCTGAGGTTGAGCTTTTCCTCAAGCCTCTGGAGCTTCTTCCTGCACCTCTTGATGACTATGTTGACACTCTGCGGTGGGACGCCCACCACGATCTCCCCATCCCCGACATCTATGCGGACATCATCCATGGAGACGTACCTGCCGATGATCCTGGCTATCATGGAATTCATAATGGCATTCCTCGGCCTCTCGCCGCCACCGCCGCGTTGTCTCACTGGCACGACGAAGGTTCTCTCGCCAAAGACGTAGATCTCGAACTCTACCTCGCCTGTAGCATAATTCTTGACCAGCACCACTGGACGCGTCAGATCCGCCTCTGTGAGCCCGTGCGGTATCTTAACGCTGGTCTCCAGCTCGTAGACCTTCTTGACCTCTCCCCTGTCGATGAAGATCACCGTATCAATCACGGAAGGGATAACCCCGAGCTCGACCCTTCCAATGAACCTCTGGATTGCGTCGATGGGCGTGGTGGCATGTATCACCCCGACCATCCCTACCCCCGACAGCCTCAGATCGGTGAAGATCCTGAAATCTTCCGTGTCCCTCATCTCGTCGAAGAATGTGTAGTCGGGCCTGCTCAGCAGCAGCACGTCGTGGAGCTCCTCTGAAGTTGATCTGGTCTTCGAGTACTGTGTAGCGAGGGGTGGCAGATGAAGGTCCCTAGGCGACTCTATTGTCTTCACGATCTTGTTCTCCCGTAGGTAGAACTTTGCAAGCGCCTGGGCGAAGGTGGTCTTACCCATACCCGGCGCTCCCGCAATGAGAATCCCCTCAGCTCTCTCCTTGAACCTGCTCAACAGCTTCTCGTCGAGGCGATAGTCCTCGATCTCCAAATCAACGATCTTCCTAGTTATCGTGACTTCAAGCTTGTCGGAGAAGGGTATGAAGGTGATGATTATCCTGTTGTCCCGCAGCATCACTATGTTCGACCCCTCCCTCTTTATCTCCAGGAAACCTTCTCCCGCTTCCGCCCTCTCCAGGATATCCCTGACGATCCTGTCCAACTCAAGCTTCTCGAGCGGCTTTGCCACTAGCTCCCTGAGCACCCAGCTGCCAGGTTTCCCTATCTTGCCCCTTGGCGGTAGCCCTTCCTTCAGGTGGATCGACATTATGTCGCCCCCAACATCGAGATCGAAGTACTTCATGTAAAGCGGTGGGGCGGACAGCTTTGTCCTACCAGAGATGACCTTTATGCCGATCGCTTCCGCAGTCTTGGCAAAGTTTTCGTTTGATGTGACGAGTGTGTAGCCGCCGTCATGGGCAAGCCTCAGAACTGCCTCGTCCGGGTCCTCGGCCCTCCACTCCTGCTTTCTCAGCTCGATCTCGACGCCTGCTTGGTCTGCAGCGCTCTTTAGCTTGCTGAGTTCCTCCAACCCGATTATGTCGCCTGCCTCGGAGGATTTCTTGACCACATTCACGATCGTCTCTGAGAGTATGACCTTCTTTGTGACCTTTCCCCCGCTGACCATATCTGCCATAAACCCTGACTTTATTGACGATAGATCAGGAACTGCCTCCTCGGCTGTCATCATCAAAACCTTCGCTCTAAACTCCATGAAGATTGATATAAAAATATGATCTATTGCATCCGTCTCACTTTTCGAGTCACAGCTCCTTGAACATGAAGTTCGATGAGGGGAACCTGCTGTAGCCCTTCTTGCCATAGTATCCCCTAACTCCGACTCCTGGGAGCACAGTGATCCTCTTCAACCCCTGTTCATCCCTTGTGATCCTCTCCGCAGCCTCGAGGAGTAGCGCCCCCCAGCCCTTGTGCTGGTAGCCCGACGCCAGCCTCTCCCCCACCGCGGTCTGGGTGCCGTAGACGTGTAGCTCCCTTATCACACCCGAGCGGGCGACTTCCCTCCTGTGAGCCTCGCCTGACGGGAATCTGAGGCGCAGGAAACCAATAAGCACGTCCTTCTCTTCGTCCTCCACCGAGAGGAACTCCTCGGTCCCCTCTCCTGCGCTGTAAGTTTCCCTTGCAAGCCTTGGCTGCAATTCCTCGGTTTCCCCGCGTCTTATCCTCGCCAGCCCGACCTCCCTACACCTTATGCAGGCGCACTTTACGCCTTGGCTCTTCAACCTCTCGTCCACTAGCTCCCTGAGGTTGCTCCTCTTGACGCCATCGGCGATCATGTACGCGGGTGTGTCCCTCTGTATGCGTGCAACCCGGACCCACTTCGGAAGGAAACTGTGCGCTTTAGCGAGCAGCTCAATGGCATCCTCGTTCGACAGTGCCCTGTAGGAGCCTGCTTTCCACATCCTATGCAACTCGGTCCCCTCCATCACGAGCGTGGGATAGATCTTCAAATAGTCTGGCCTGAAGTCCGCATCCTCGAAGATCCTCCTGAGGTCTGCTAGGTCTCTGTCAATGTCGCTGCCTGGCAGCCTTGGCATCATGTGGTACCCGACTTTCAGGCTGCTATCCCTCAGGATGCGCGTTGCCATGACGACCTGAGCCGTGGTATGTCCCCTCTTGACAATCCTCAGGACAGCTTCGTCGAGCGATTGGACCCCGATCTCCACGAGGGTTGCCCCGAGCCCGATCATCCTATCTACCTGTAGGATCCCGGCCCAATCTGGCCTTGTCTCTATTGTGATACCGATGCACCTCACTTGGCTCTCCGAGTTACTCTCCTGTGCGTCCTCCAAGTACTCCCAGGCGTATGGCTTTGCTTCTGGGTAATGATTCATCGCTTGGAGGCACCTTGTGACGAACCACTCTTGATAGTCAAGGTCTGTGGAGGGGAAAGTCCCCCCCATTATTATTAGTTGCACCTTGGACGGCCTGTGGCCGATCGTCCTGTACTGGTCCAACCTATACCGTACCTGGAGGTACGGATCAAAGCCCGTCTGCAATCCCCTCATCAGCGCCGGCTCATTCCCTAGGTAACTCTGGGGTGTCCCGTCCTTCACCCCGCCAGGGCAGTACACGCACGGCTCCTCCTTGGGGCACCTCCAGGGCTTGGTCATCACTGCAACGGTGTATATGCCAGATGCTGCCCTCACTTCCTTGCTCCTAAGGAGGGGAACGAGGTGGCTCTCGCCATCTTTTAGATACTTTATTATCTCGTGGTCCTTTAGCACACGCCTGAGCCCTTCCTCTGCAGAGAACTTGTACTTTAGCTTGGAGAACTCACGCTTGTCGAGCCTCTTCTTTTTGATCTCTTCGATTACCCTGCGCGCAGCTCTCTCCTCAGACAACAGTGTCCCTCCTCAAGACCATAATCGGCAACAGATGTCTTCCCTGGACTTTGGGCGTTTCTCATCCATCCTGCCCCGCCTCCGGTCTGACTGCGACGACTACCCAGTTCCTTCCCGACTCCCTCGGGGATGTCCTCTCCTCATAGGCGTTCAAGATCTTCAGACCCGCTGACTCTACCAAGTCTTTCAGCCCGTCGAGAGAGAGAATGTGGTAAAACCTGTCGACATCGTCCCCCCAGGATACGAAGACATCACCATCCTCGCCGCCTTCAATCGATCTCATACGCGGCCGCTTCCCCTTTGCATTTGTTGTGATAGCCCAGGATGTGACCAGAACTCTTCCGCCTGGCACGGTTACACGCTTTACCTCCTCCATCGCTTCCCTTCTCCATTTTTCGCCAGGGATGTGGTGTATCGCCGCGATGAAGGAGACTGCGTCGAACGAGCTGGACCTGAATGGCACGTGAATTGCATCGCATCTCACAGCATCAATTTTATCCCAGTCGGCTTTGCTAGTTTCTCTGATGATCTTCAGCATCTCCACGGAGACATCAGCTGCGACAACCTGCGTAGCTCCCCATTCTGCCATCTTCAGCGAGTTCCTACCAGTCCCTGCACCAAGGTCAAGCACCCTCTTGCTGCCGCAGTCCTCGAGCTCTTTGAGGCTCAGCCAGGGCTTCCTACGCGTGTGCTGGACGTCTGGCGCTATTTCATCGAAAGCTTCCATGACCCCCCTCCGCACTTGGTTCTGGTCCATCTGCTTCCCTTCACACTTTCAGAATCTCTTCGGTAATCTCCGAAAAGCCTTTACCGAATGATTCCTCTGCCACATAGTCCGCAATCTCCTTGATCCTAGGATCGCCGTTGCCTACTACGCCCTTGAAGCCGCAAGCCTTCAGCATCTCCAAGTCTGTTATGCTGTCGCCAATCCCCGCCAGTTCACCCAGTTCTAGCCCCAGCATCCCCGCTACCCTCTGGACCCCAATCCCCTTGTCCACCTTCTTATCGAGTATGTGGTAGGCGAACCCGCTGTCGATGACCTTGAGACCATCGAACTTCTTCACGACGTTCTCCACCTCGCCTATATCTAGCGTGCGGAGTATTGCCATGTCGGCGAACCTGTACCTATTCGACCAGGATTCGCTGATCTTAGAACCGTAAGCTTCCTTAAGAGCGGCGAGCGCATCCCTTGCAGTCCTATTCTCGCTCAGTATCCTGAAGCCGCCCTTTTGTTCGATGACCCCCCCATTCTCAGCGATCACTGGACCGCTGCAGCCTATGTACCTCGACAATGCCTTGAGGACGCAGAGCGCGTTTCCCGAGCACAGGATAACCTTGATTCTCCTTGCCTCAAGCTTCCTTATTGCCCCCAATGCCTCAAGACCAAGCTGGTCGGAGTAGTCCGTTATTGTACCGTCAACATCGGTCACGACACCCTTGATCATAGCCCCACCTACAAGATGCGAGTTCAACTATGCAACCCCCGTAGCAATAAATTTTGGGCTTGCGGCTGCAGCCGCCCTGATGATGGGCCAGACCTCAGAAGGGATCCCGGTTGTGATTATAGGAGGGCTTGACTATGAAAAAAGGGCGAAAACGGCAAACCTCTCTCCTTTAGGCTGGGCGTCTTCAATGTGGGATAAGATGGACCCTGCTCGCAACTCTTAAACTCAGGTTTGAAAAACTGGTCCGGATATTCGTTTGACGCTAATCATTCTGCCTATTGACCTATCCATGGAAATACTCGGTGCTTCGAACTGTCTTGCCCTCCAGCCCGGGCACGCCACACGCGTCAGCTCGACACTGCCTGCAAAACCTGAACTGTGGTATGAACCTCTCGGCTGCCCCCCTTGCCATCTCGAGGTCAGCGCACGAAGGCCCCTGGGTGCCGCTGAACTTGTGGATCGGTATCAACGGCACTATGTTCATCAAGCTGGCTCCTCTTTTTGCGGTCTCCTCCGCTATCTTGGGAATCTCATCCATGTTTATCGATGGGATGAGCACGGTGTTGATCTTGACCACTATCTCCCTTTCTGTAAGAGCTTCAATCCCCCTGAGCTGCTTCTTAATGAGGAGCTTCGCCGCTTCCTCACCTCGACAGATCTTGTTGTTGTACACAACCCAATCATATATCTTCGCGCCGACCTTCGGATCTATGGCGTTGACAGTAATCGTGACAGTTCTCACATTCAGCTCCTTCAGTTTCTCAGCCTTCTCCTCCGCAAGGAGACCATTTGTTGACAGGCATGAAATCAGGTCTGGCCACTTTTTCTTTACGAGCTCGAGCGTTTTGAAAGTGGCGGGGTTCGCAAGGCTATCGCCCGGGCCAGCAATGCCGACAACCTTCAGGTCGGGGTTGCTCTTTATCTCGGCTTCCAGCCTCTCGATTGCCTTTGCTGGGCTCAATATACAAGAAGCAACGCCCGGGCGGTTCTCGCACTTGTTGATCTTTCTAATGCAGTAGTTGCACTGTATGTTGCAGCTAGGCGCAACTGGCAGGTGCATCCTCGCAACCTTATAATGGGCTTTGACGCCAAAACAGGGGTGCACAGCTGTAAGGTGTGCAAACTTCGATCCGACCCCTGCCCATTTCGGGTTCTGCGACATCATACTCACCTTGGGATCATTCTTATAACTATACTTATAAGAACGTTATATAAGGATTATTCAGCCCGACCACTTGATATACGCCTCTGCCATCCGCTTCAGCGCGCCAGCGAAGTCCCTGCTCAGCAAGTACTTCGACTCGGAGGGTCTGTACTCTAGGATTCCCATAGGCACGAGATAGCCCTTTATCACTGCGTAGGCAGCGCTCCTCCTTCTGCTCATCAGCCTCTCGTTTATGTACTGGGAGAGCTCGCTTGTTGTCACCCACCTCGTCTTCCCCCTACTCTCTTGATCGCTCTTCGTCCTCAGCCAGTCCAGGAGTATTATGGCGATCTCCTTGTACGAATCGGCGTTTGTGAACACTACCTCCATGAGCTCCTTCAGACCCATGTTGCTGGTGATTGTCGATGAGTTGAAGAACATCTTGCCAGATCTCTTCTCCTTGAAAGTTATCTTCCTCGGCAACAGCATTGCACCTTCTTGAAATTCTTGCAATCTCTGCCCTTTATAGTCATGGCACTTGTGCCTTGGAGCATATCTCTCTAGCCCAAATGGCGAGCACGGATCCGCCGAGTGTTCTACACATATAGGTTTTAACTGTACAACAGTTTAACCCTTAATTGTCGAACAGATCATGAAATTTTCGAAAGCCTTTAAAGCGGTACTCCCGATATATATCGTGGAATTTGGGGGAGTATGACGACAGCCCAATCTAATGACAGACGTGAGACTTTTACTCATGTTGAAGTAGAGGAGGCGCTCTTTACAGCCGCAGAATTGATGACGTCCACCATACTCTCTACAGCAATGCCCGACTACTCCACCGACGGGGTCATTGACCTCTGGGAAATAGAAACCAAGTTCAGCCAGATACTCACGGAGACTGTCGACAGCATATCCGAGGTTGCACCCGTATTGGGGAGTGAATTTTCGTCTGGGGTGAAGAAGCGCCAGTCGATCCTCATAGGCGACATAGTAAACAGTTTTATTGAGTGCATTGGGGATGCCTTTGGCCCTGCAATCGAGATAGAGCGCACGACCCCGCGAGTCATCTCAGTGAGGCTCTCAAAAGAAGTGAAGAAAAAGGACTTTATAGAGAAAGAGTTCAAGTCCACAGCGTATGACGCGCTGAGGTACCTATTGGAACGATAGAAGCCTTATCTCGCGGTCATAGGTGGGCAATTGGCAGATGGCAGCAGATTTGAATGGCCTGTTCTTTCCTGAATCCGTCTGCGTCATAGGCGCTTCAAGGGATCAGGAGGCTCTTGGGCACATCGTGCTGAAGAACCTTATTGAAGGCGGTTACACAGGGAAAATATTTCCAGTGAACCCGAAGGTCGGCAACCTGCTTGGGCTTACATGTTATCCGTCAGTAAAGGTAGTACCTGAAAAGGTCGATCTTGCAATAATCGTTGTGCCTGCCCTCATAGTGCCCTCTGTCATGACTGAGTGTGGCTCGAAGAGAATACCGTTTGCCATAATAATCACCGCAGGTTTCAGAGAGACCGGCGAGAGTGGCAAGGCACTCGAGAGCAAGGTCCTCGCGATCGCAAGGGAGAACGGCATAAGGATTCTCGGACCCAACTGCATGGGTATTTACAACTCTGGCAACAACCTGACGGCAACATTCACCTCCCTCGTCCCAAAGCGGGGCGGGGTCTCATTCATCTCGCAGAGCGGCGCTGTTGGGACCACGATGCTAGCATGGGCGAAAAAAGAGGGTATAGGGTTCAGCAAGTTCGCTAGCGCAGGCAACGAGGCTGATCTCTCGCTCACGGATTTCCTCGATTACCTCACGGACGACGCATCAACGAAAGTCATCACCGTTTACATGGAGTCTGTCAGGGACGGGAAGGTGCTTATTGCCTCAATGCGTTCCGCCTCCTTGAAGAAGCCGCTCATCGTGATGAAGGTCGGAGTCACGTCTTCTGGTGCAAAGGCAGCCTTCTCCCACACTGGCGCCATGGCGGTCGAGGACAATGTGATAGATGGAATTTTCAAGCAGTTCTGCGTGATCAGGGCGAGGGATACCGAAGAGCTGTTCGAGCTTGCCACCTCCTTCAGCGCATTGCCTCTGCCCAAAGGGAGATCCGCAGCCGTCGTAGCCTCGGGCGGTGGTTGGGCTGTCGAGTCATCCGACCTGATTGAGATCAAGGGGTTGGCGCTGCCCCCCCTGCCGCCGTTGGCAGTGGAGCTTTTGGACGGCGCCCTCCCATCCTTTTGGTCGAGGAAGAATCCCATAGATACGGTCGCGTCTTCAAACTCCGAGGCATATTACCTTGCGATTGACTGGCTACTAGCGTCACCGGATTTCGACATGGCGTTTCTCATAGGCTATGGTGTCTTAACCTCGATAGCCATTCCCGCGCTGAACACGGGTGATGTTAGCTTCGCCCTGAAGATCGCCGCGCTCGTGAAGAAGTACGGGAAGCCACTTTACGTTGTCGACGTGCTAGGCCCAGACCAGAGCGAGAGTGCAAGGGCTTTCGAGAGATCAGGGATCCCGGTCTTTAAGACAGTCCGGTCAGCAGTTGATGTTGCCGCCCAGATGGTCCGATACGCTGAGTACAAAAAAAGAAAGGAGCGGCTTTAGGCTACAGGTTGAGCCTGTTGTCTTCTTTCACGACGTTGAGAGCTATGCTGGTGACCGAACGCTTGACGTACGGCATCTTCAGGGTCTCTTTTATGAACACGTTCAGCTCCTCTCTCGTCCTGAACTTCGCTACTGTCACGATGTCGTAGTCGCCTGTTGTATCGTATACCGCTATCACTGACCTGGACTTGGATATCGCCTTCTCCACGTCCACTATGTGCATTCCCTCGACTTGAAGGAGGATCACGGCCGTCAGATCGAAGCCCAGCTTCTCGGGGTCTAGGACCGCTGCAAAGCTCCTGATTACGCCCAGGTCCATCATCTTCTTCTCTCTATTGTGAACTGTGCCCACCGAGAGTTCCAGCCTTTTGGCTATGTCCCTGTAGCTCGTCTTGGAATCATTCTGAACCTCTTTCAGTATCGCTATGTCGATCTCATCAATATCCAAAGATGACACCATTCGTATTTGGAATAAAATCACTGCCTTTTAAAACTAATTGCCTGGCTACGCGCATCTAGCTTCGAAAATACTATATATTATGAAAGGGATAGACCTAGATCGCTTGATGCCAATATGAACAAGCTTCACTTTATCGAAATTGCGGGTCTCATCCTTATTGCGACCGCCTTCTTCTCATACGTTTCACTAAGCGGGGGCTGGTACAGCGCGCCCCAGCCAATTTTGACAACTTTCAATACGACATTCTGGGACCTGAACCAGAACTATCCGCCTCTGAACCTTACATCTAGTTACAGGGGGAACATCACGATCGGCGGGAACCTGCTTACTATCTACGACATATGGTTTGATAGCTCCCTATACAACAACGGCTCCATAGCGCGGATCCATTCCATATTTGTCGAGCCTTACACACCGAACGCGCTGCCGACGGCAGAAATCCCTGGCGTGTTGCTCCTGCACGGGACAAATGGCTCTGCGGAAGATATGCTTGGCTACGGTGAGAAGCTGGCATCCAATGGATACGCGGTGCTGGCGATGGACTCGCCCGGATGCGGCAATTCAACTGGTCCAGAATGCACGGACGCCAACAATGTTGACTTCTCAAATGGCCCGTACAGCTCCTATTATTATCAAAACGTTATCGCTGCATCGACGGCAATAACCGTTCTCTCCCAGCTCAATGGGGTGAATGGAAGCGCAATAGCTGTGACAGGTGCTTCCATGGGCGGTGTAACGACGTTCATACTCTCTGCGATCGACAACCGCGTCAAGGTCGCCATCCCCGTGGTAGCTGCTGGCTATTTCGATGAGATTGTACAGGAAGGAAGCTTCGCTAATTTTGTGATACCCCTTAACGCGAGCATAAGTGACCCCCTGGTCAAGGACTTTGGGATGTACTTTGACTGCAGGGCCTATGCAGGGGAGCTGAAGGTACCGACCCTGATGCTCATAGGGACCAACGACGAGTTCTTCTTCTTGGAGGCAGTCAACAGGACATACTCGATCATCCCGTCTGAGAAGGCCCTCGACTTGATCCCCAACCTAGGGCATGCATTTGCCCAGGACTGGATTAATTCAAGTGTTTTGTGGCTGGATCACTACCTCAAGGGCACTGGCCAGTCTCTGCCCGCCCAAACAGTCCCAAGTGCAGAGGTCATCAACTTCTATACGTCAGTTAACGTCTCAGTGCCACTAAGCGATAATTACAGCACCTCTCTCTTCTACAGGTATTCTGTCCCTGGCGCCCTCTGGGCTGAGACCAACCTCAGCCGGGGCGAGAACGTTCCGCTCCTGCCGATCCCGACCAACATCGAGTACTACACTGCTGCAGAAGTCAACGGCACGATTGTCTCAACATCGCCAGTCTACCAGATACAGACGATCTCTTCGTACTTCTTCATCCTCGTAATCTTCCTCGTCCTTGTAATCATCGTGCTAGCATCAAATTTGAGGGCGGATATATCCGCCTACATATCCAGCGATGTGAGAGGTTCCATTCTCTTCGCGCTTGGGATAATAATCTGGTTCGTCGCTGCCATGTCTATAACATTACCTTGGGTCGAAATACCCGGTAGGGCTACTATGAGCCTGATGCAACTATGGGATAGATATGCTGTCGATATGCTGCCCGTCTATGTCCTGTTCATAGGTCTCTTGGTCGCCCTCGCTGGGTTCGCGATCAGGATGTGGATCGGTGGCCTTGTTCTCGCAGTGACCGCGATTGGCCTTTACCTCTGGCTAACCCCCTTGATCAGCGTCTCAGGTGGCTACTTCATCTTCGCGTGGGGAGCCTTCGTGATGGGCGCGTGCTTTGCAATAGCACTGGTGATCCCCGCTCTCATAAAAATCGTGCGCGCATAAACGCACGTTTTTTCCAATCTAGAGGTGCTCCTTGAAAGAGCGCCATATAGCCCCATTCTTGACGATGTACCCCTCTTCCTCAAGATACCTCAGATAGGATACTACTTGCCTTATCGGAATGATCTTTCTGATGAAGTTTTCCTCCAGCATCATGCTCGCGGGGTAGATCGCGCTGACGATTTCCCTCAGCGTCTTCCCTTCCTTGGTAACCCTGAGCACCTCCTCCAGTCGCTGTGCGATGTGCGCCTCAAGCGCTTCGAGGTCCATCGCATTGATAGGTGTCCTCCTGTGACCAGTGTAGACTTCCCTGAAGGTCTTGAGCTTCTGTATCGATTCCAGCTCGCCCCTGAGGTCGCCAACGACGGTGGATCCGTCCAGCGCCACATCCCCCGAAAATACAATTTCGCCCAGCACATACCCGACGGAACCTGGCGTGTGCCCGGGCAGGTGGATCGTGCTCAGCTTCTGGTCGCCCATGTCTAGCTCCAGCTTCCTGAAGGTCTTGAAGTCCTTCGGCACACCCATGATATCCAGCGCCACGGACTGCCTGATCCTCGCCTCCCTGAGATCGATGTCGCTGAAGCCTCCTTCTATGGCCAGTGCGTAGACCTCGTCCAGCCAGGTCAGCGCCTTCCTGTAATTCTTGAGCGCGGGGGAATCGTCCTCGTGTATGTAGATCTCCGCGCCGGTTTCGCCCTGTATGTAGGATGCAAGCCCGAAGTGGTCGATGTGCCCGTGGGTTATCAGCAGGAGGTCTAACTTCCAAGAGCTCAACTTCTTCAGCTGCCCCTTGATGTACTCCCTGTTGTTGGGGCTGTCCAGCCCAGCATCGACAAGCGCCGTCATCTTCCCCTTCAATATATAGGCGTTGGTGGACTCGCCACGCCCCCACTCGCTCGGGAATGGCACGGAAAATCCGCTTACCTGCATTTGAGACCCCCTCTTGAGTAGTCTGACCGAAGATATATCCGTTCCCAGTCCCTTCTCCAGGAACAAAAACTATATATTACGCTCTAGATTATATCGCTATGAAATATATGGAAGGTCTTTGCCTTGCAGAGGGATTACCAGTACTTTGGTGAAGTTGACGCTAAGGTGATGCAGTTCTTGTCATCTAGCTCTGAGACGAGCTTCAGCTTCCAGGGAATGAAGAGGAGCCTCAAGGTGCATCAGGAGAAGCTGTCCCGCAGCCTTAACCGGCTGGTGACCACGGGGATGGTAGGCAAGACCGGCGAGGGCTACACTATCACAAAGAAGGGCATAAAGGTCACCGGCGCCGCCTCACTGGCAAACCAAGCCCTGGTTGTTGGATCATCGTACCTGCCCAATGACGTGGACCTGGCAACGGCGCCAATCGCACTCAAGGGCAAGTGGTTCAGCGGAATGCGTTGGCTTGGAAGCTCGCCCACGCCCCAAGGTTGTGATCTGAAGTGGGTTACCGACGACGGCGAGATCCAGATTAGCGCATCGTTCAAAGATCGTACGCTGGAAGTATCGCTGATCTCCTTCCCGCCTGAAGAGGAGTCCAGGGCAAGGGAGGTTGCGCTGAGGCTCCACGCGAAGGTGGCGAACGCCCTCTACACTCGCTTAGGCCAGGACAGCTAAGCTGATGTGACTCGGTAGAGTTCTTCTTGGTCAATAATACTGACGGCGGCGCACTGTACATCAGTGGAAATTATGACAACAACAGTCGGCATAAAGTGCGCTAATGGCATCGTCCTTGCCTCGGACAGAAGGGCGAGCAAGGGCGGCATGATAGGCTCAAAAGCGGTCAAGAAGATCTACATGCTTGATGACACGAAAGCAGTCGCGATCGCTGGACAGCTTTCAGACGCCAACTACCTCATAAACCTCGTTAAGGCGGAGGCAAAGCTGATGGAATTCGAGAGAAGCTTTCCTCTCTCCGTCAAGGAAGCAGCAAAGCTGCTCTCCAACATTTTGTACTCGGGCATGCGCAGCTATACCCCGTTCATAACCGAGATGCTCGTAGCTGGCGTCGACGACACAGGCCCGCAGCTCTTCGAGGCTGACATAAGCGGTGCAGTCACCGAAGAGAAGTTCACATCCTCAGGATCAGGATCCCCCATGGCTTTCGGTGTCTTGGAGGCAAGCTACAAGGATGGACTCTCCACGGCCGAAGCCGCGGACTTGGCAGCCAAGGCAGTCAAGGCAGCAATGGAGAGGGATCCAAACTCAGGCAACGGGATACAGGTGCTTATGATTGATGAAAAAGGCGTCGAGTGGCGCGATTTCGGGGGTGCCCAGTAATGATGTCTTCAAGAGAGATGGGATACGACAGGGCAATAGTGATGTACACGCCTGACGGCAGGCTGCTCCAGGTGGAGTATGCCTCGGAAGCAGTCAAGTACGGCTCTTTGGTCGTTGCAATACGGGGAAAGGACTTTGCGGTCTGCGTGACACGAACAAAGGACACGGATCCTCTCCTTGACCCGATCGAGAAGATACATATGATCGACGAGAACATCGGCGCTGCAGGCGCGGGCTTCACAGGCGACATCAATCTGCTGATAGACCAGGCTAGAATACAGGCACAGAGGCACAGGCTCGTATTCGAAGACCCAATAGACGTAAAATCTGTAGTCAACCACATCGGCAAGTTCATGTATGAGTTCACGAGGTACGGTGGTGTTCGACCACTAGGTGCTGCGCTCATCCTGATAGGTAGCGACAAAGCAGGCAGGCACGTCTTCCTTCTTGACCCGAGGGGGCTCATACTGAGTGGCAAAGCGGTGGCCATCGGCAAGAACAGCCAAGAAGCAACTGATATGCTCAGGTCGGAGTATAAGCTTGACCTTAGCATAAGACAGGCATTGGACCTCGCCATGAAGGCGCTTTCCAAGGCAGAAGAGAAGGATAGCCCCGTGGAGATAGGCATCGCGGAAGGGCCCAAATTTAAGAAGATGAGCCTGGACGAGGCACTGAAACTCTACCCAAGCTAAAATTTTCCTTTTTTTTTACACGGTGCAATTTGAAAAAAGAGGAATGGAGTGTTACGTATCGCACTCCTCCTCTGTCTCGGACTCGATCTTCACCCAGTCTGGTGGCTTTATGTTGTTCTTCTTCATGTAGTCAAGAATCGCCGCTTTTAGGCCATCAGATGCCAAGTTGGAGCAGTGCATCTTGATCGGCGGCAGTCCGTCCAACGAATCTGCGACGTCCTGCCGTGAGATCTTAAGCGCCTCATCGATAGTCTTTCCCCGCGCTATCTCCGTTATCATGCTGCTCGTTGCAATAGCAGCGCCGCACCCGAAGGTCTTGAACTTGACATCCTCAAGCCTGCCATCCTTGACCTTTATGTAGATCCACATAAGGTCGCCGCAGACTGGGTTGCCAACCTTGCCTATGCCGTCAGCGTCAGGTATCTCGCCGACGTTCCTCGGGTGCCTGAAGTGGTCCATCACCTTTTCCGAGTACATGCCCATTCATCTCACCTCCGGTGGTGCGATGGGGGACATCTGCCTCAGTCCCTTAACTATCCTTGGCAGCACATCTGCCACCCTGTCTCCATCATCAGGCTTGCTGAACCTGCCTAGCGCCATGAGAAGCGATCCCTGCGCTTCCACATGCGGGATTCCCATCGCGATGAGCACATGCGATGGCTCCAGCGTCTTCGATGAGCACGCTGAACCGCTCGAAACTATTATCCCTTCCATGTCCAGTGTCAGCACCATTGACTCGCCCTCTACGTAGTTGAACCTTATGCTAGCGTTGTTGGGGAGTCTCTTCGTTGGGTGGCCGTTCAGGAAGGAGTAGGGGACTTCGCTGAGTATCCTGCTTACCATCTTGTCCCTGATCGCTGCTATCCTTTCAGCGTCGCCCGCCATCTCCGATTTTGCAAGCTCTGAGGCTTTTCCCATCCCAACTGCTCCGACCACATTCTCTGTCCCGGACCTCATCCCAAACTCCTGCCCGCCACCTAGGATCAGAGGCTCCATCCTGCTTCCCTTCTTCACGTAGGCTGCTCCAATCCCGTACGGACCATACATGTCCCACGACGAGATTGTCATGATGTCTATTCCGTCCTTCTGCACATCAACCGGGATCTTCCCCACAGCTGGAGTGGCGTCAGAGTGGAAGAGGGCTCTCTTCGAATGGACTATCTCAGCTATCTCCTTCACCGGTTGAATCGTTCCGACCTCGTTGTTCGCATAGCCTACCGTGACCAGCACGGTCTTATCGGTGACCGACGCCTTCAGCGCCTCCAGATCGAGGATGCCTGTGCTGTCAACCGGAAGATAGGTGACCTCAAAGCCGTTCTTGCTCAGGTACTTCAGCGTGTTAAGCACCGAGATGTGCTCTATCTTTGAAGCCACAATGTGGTTCCCCTTCTCTCTGCTCCTGAACGCTGCACCTCTCAGCAGCATGTTGGTGCTCTCCGTTGCGCCAGAAGTGAATATGACTTCAGACAGCTTCTCGGCGTTTATCAGCATAGCGACCTTGGCCCTCGACCCCTCCAGTGCACTCTTCATCCTTGTCCCAAGCGCGTGCGGCGAGGAAGGGTTGCCGTAGAGCTCCTTGAAGTAGGGTAGCATAGCCTCTGCCACCCTCGGATCAACACGCGATGATGACGCATAGTCTAAATAAACAACTTCTGACATTTCCACATCTCCCTAGAAGTACAGTACGCCGTCCGCCTCTAAAACCAGATCGTTCACAGTTGCTGCCCCCGCAACAGTGATGCCTTCAATAAGGTCCCCTTTGGGCATACCTATCATCTCGCAGCTCTGCGTGCAGGCATAGATCTTGACACCCGCTTTGATCGCCTGATCCATTACCTCCTTCACCGTGGGAAAGCTCCCTAGTTTGATGCTGTCTACCGCTCCCTTCTTGAGGACCGTAACTCCCTTTATCAGGAAGTATATTGCTGGCTCCAGATCCATCGCCTTTGCAGTCATGGCCAGTATAAAAGGCGCATAGAGCCTCTCAGGCGTGTCGATTCCAGAAGTCTGGACATACAGTATTTTTTTCTTCTGAACTTTCTCGATATTCGACATTATCTCATTCTCCTTATCGTTACCGTAACAACTTCCCCTTCCTTCATTATCCCTACAATCTCCTGCCCTGACCTGCTCGCCCACCTTTTCAGGTCCTCCTCAGCAGCCGGGTCGTCTGCTTTGACCTTGAGCACGTCGCCCAATTGGACCTTGTCTATCTCTTCCCTCGTTCTCATGATGGGCGTGGGGCAGTACAATCCCGTCAGATCAAGCTCCTTCTCCAACAAACTCCACCATCCAATAATATAACTGTGTTATATATTAAGTTTTACATTCAGAAAGAATTTATCATTGGCTTCGCAGAAAGTAACTTGGTGATGTCATTGATCGATGTCCATGCCCACCTGACCGATTCTTCCTTCACCGACGTCGATCAAGTGCTCGATCGTGCAAAGTCACAGGGCGTGGAAAGGGTCATCATATCCACGACTGGTCTTGGGGAGTTCGCCAGGGCGCTGGAACTGCTCGGATTGTACCCTGATCGCATTTCATTAACAGTAGGCTTCGACCCTACCATACTCAGCACCTATGAGTACCAAATGTTCTACGGGCTTGTTAACCAGCGCTCCTTCACAATGGTAGGAATAGGTGAGGTCGGGCTTGATCATTATTACATTAAAGACCATGTTGAAAGGGAGCTCCAGGAGTCCTTTTTCAGGACAACTATCTGCTTGGCTCGCTCAATGGGTCTCCCCCTGGTTATACATTCGCGGAGCGCCGGATGTCATGCTTTGGAGGTGCTATACTCCGAAGGTGCTGATAGGGTACTGATGCATGCATTTGACGGCAAAGCTGGGGATGCCCTCAAGGCAGTTAAGGAGGGATATTTCTTCTCTATTCCCACTTCGGTGGTCTATTCGGAGCAGAAGCAGAAATTAGTCAGGCATCTACCCCTTGAAGCCCTGATGCTCGAGACGGACTCTCCGGTCTTAGCACCTGTCAGGGGAGATCGAAACGAGCCCGCCAACCTGATCTATTCGGCCAGGAAGATCGCTGAAATCAAAAGGGTTCCTGTCGAAACGGTCATGGAAGTCACCACTAGAAATGCGATCCAATTCTTTAAGCTCGGTAAATTTTAATCATCATTTATGGCAATTTTTGCTACCATTAATGAAAAAATTTATATAATCAATTAACCCACTCTTGACTTTGTGGGGTATTATGAAAACATCGTATATTGCAGCAATAGTGATCGTTCTCGTTGTCGTAGTGGCAGCCGGTGCCTACTACTACGTTAGTACCCAGCAGCCGGCGCAAAAGCAGTTCAAGGTCGCAGCAATATTTACTACACCTCTCGAGGAACCGTGGAACAACATAATGTACCAGGCACTGGTCCAGGCTCACGACCAGCTCGGCGTCAACTTCACATATGTTGAAAACGTTGGGACATCCGATGAGCCTGGCGTTGCCCTCAACTACATCAACAACGGCTACAACCTCGTGATCCCCGACAGCTGGGGCTTCTGGAGCTCCACTGACAATCTCTCACGGGTGTATCCGGCCGTCTACTTCGGCGAGGGCTCTGGCCTGAGCACAGACTTCTCCAAGGGCAACCTCCTGCTCTTCGATTCGTACCTGCAGGAGTCATCCTACGTTGCGGGCTATGTTGGCGCAATGGTCTCAAACACTAGCAAGCTCGGCGTTGTAGCGGCATACCAAAGCGCGGGCGATGTCGATGATCTCATTAACGGCTTCATAGCTGGCGCTAGGGCGGAGAACCCGTCGTGCAACATAACCGTCGCTTACATTAACAGCTGGTATGACCCTGCAGCAGCACAGACCGTGGCGCAGTCAATGATAGCATCAGGCGTCGACGTCATCTACGGCGAGCGTGAGGGTACTTTCCAGGCATGCAATGTTAATGGGGTGCAGAAAGCTGTGGCATTCGGCGACTATGTCAACCAAAATGCCGAGGCAAACACCACTGTTGTCGGCAGCGTCGTGTGGAACAACTACCCAATGCTCAAGGCAATGATACAGGGCGCAGAGAGCGGCAACTTCCCTGCAGGCGACTACTACTGCAGGATGGCAAACAATGACACCTACTTCGCTTGGAACCCGTACTTCATCACACACTACCCGGCAGCCTATGCAGCAGCGCAGAACCTTGTAGCTCAAATAGACGCAGGCACTGTCATGTGGGGAAACATACGGGGCGGTCTGCAGAACGGCACGGTGATAACTGGCATAATGGAGATCAACGGCACCATAGCTAGCGGCGCCACAACACCGCTCTGGGTTCCTGACTTCGCAACACCAGTTCCATGAGGTGGCTAAATGCCCCTCTTTAACTTTTTTTTGGTTGAATCCACCGCGAAGAATCAGCCTATTGATGATTCCATGGCTGTAGAGGATACTGTAAAGGAAGACAAAACTCAAGTTTCTGTTTCTATGGAAAATTCGAATTATGCCATTTATGTCGAGGGTATCACCAAAACATATTCGAACGGCCTGGTCGCCAACAACAACGTGACCTTCGGCGTCCTCAAGGGCGAGGTCCATGCGCTTCTGGGCGAGAACGGAGCTGGCAAAACCACGTTAATGAAGATTCTTTCGGGGTGCCTTTCGCCCGACACCGGCTCAATTTTCGTGGACGGGAAAAAGGTTCATATCGACGATGCAATGAAGGCGGTGAAGCTTGGCATAGGCATGGTCCACCAGCACTTATCGCTTATCCCGTCATTCACGGTTACCGAAAACGTAGCCCTGAGCATCCCCCTCCCCGGTCGCCTCAAGCTGGACATAATCAGGGAAAAAATCATCGCGGTGTCGAAGAACCTTGGCCTGGAGATCGATCCCGACACTAAGATTGAGCAGCTCCCCGTCGGTCTCAGACAAAGGGTAGAAATTATCCGACTTTTATGCCAGGACGTTAATATCCTGGTCCTCGACGAGCCAACCTCCGTCTTGACACCTTTAGAGGTGGACGAGCTCTTCCGCATAGTCCGTGGTCTGAAGGAAAAGGGGAAGTCCGTTATCATTATTACCCATAAGGTAAAGGAGGCGCTTGTGGTCAGCGACAGGATCACGATAATGAGGCTAGGCAAGGTAGTCCGAACGCTGAACGCCAGCAACACGAACGAGAGGGAGCTTGCGTCGCTCGTGGTGGAGGGCTTCGTACCTTCAACCAACGGCACAAAGGGTCAGGCGGGCGAACCAGCGCTCATCGTAAAGGGGCTTAACGTCAAGGGGAACTCCGGCAGGCTCGCTGTGAAGGGGGTAGACTTCCTTGTCAGGTCTGGCGAGATACTGGGCATCGCAGGCGTTGCCGGGAACGGGCAGAAGGAGCTAGTCGAGGCTTTGACAGGCCTGCGCAAGACCGAGTCCGGCACCTCCATCATGAAGTGCTGCAACCTGGCCAATCGCCCGCCGCAGTTCATAATCAAGAAGGGCGTCTCCTACATCACCGAGGACAAGATGAAAAGGGGCGTCATCCTCAACCTGAGCATATCCGACAACCTAGCGCTCAAGTGTATTGAGCAGGAGCCCTACAGCAAGAACATGATCGTGAACCAGAGGAATGTTGACAGCAGGGCGCAGGACCTGATCAAGAGGTTCGACATTAAGGCGTCCGACCCTTGCGCCAACGTGAGCAGCCTCTCTGGGGGCAATATACAAAAGCTCATGGTTGCGCGGGAGCTTTCGAACGGTTCGATATTGATAATCGCAGAGCAGCCAACAGCCGGGCTCGACGTGAAGGCATCTGAGGCGATCCACACGAAGCTGCTCGAGTTGCGGGCTAAGGGGGTCGCGGTCCTCCTATTCTCTGCTGATTTGGACGAGATCGTGAAGCTCAGCGACAGGATAGCAGTGATGTACGACGGGAGGATAGTCGGGGAGTTCATCTCGGGAAGCCTCGACATGCAGAGGCTCGCGAAGATGATGCTTGGCTCTACGACCTAGCCGGTAATGTAGCATAAAAAATGAATGAATGTGTTAGGGGCTATTGTGGTATGGAGCAGGAAACTCAAGCGCAGACTCAAACTTCGGCTTCTCCAGCTCCAGCTCCTACCCCGTCTTCAGCTACTGCTCCCGATCCCGCTCAGCCTCTGTCCCGCGGCATCCTCTCGAGGTCGAGGCTCCGCTCCATATACAAGGCAGCAATCTCGATCCTCCTCGCGCTGGTGGTCACTTCTGTCCTGTTCATAATAACCGGCGCCAACCCGCTCGTCGCCTACTACTACATGTTCTACGGGGCGTTTGGCAACACCAACTTCCTCATCGAGACCTTGGTGCGGATGTCCCCCATCCTGCTAGTATCTCTGGGTCTGGGCATCGCCTTCAAGTGCAAGGTGTGGAACATCGGGGCTGAGGGGCAGCTCTACATAGGTGCCTTTCTGGGGGCAGAGACCGCTATTTTTTTTGGCAACTCCCCTCTGGCGCTCCCGGCATCAATCGTTTTAGCAATCCTTGGCGGCATGGGCTGGGCAGCAATCCCTGCACTGATGAAAACCCAGCTCGGCATCAATGAGGTCATAACAACCTTCCTGATGAACTTCGTGGCAATCGATCTCGTCACCTGGTTCGTTTCATATCCATTCCGCAGCACCACAGCCGACTTCCCGCAGTCCGCGACAATCCCCGCATCAGCCATGCTGCCTATCCTCATCCCGCACACCCGCTTCCACCTGGGCATTGCGATAGCGCTGCTCGCTGCGCTCCCGCTCGTATATTTCTTGATGGCGAAGACGACCTTCGGCTATAAGCTGAGGGTAGTGGGCGAGAACCCTGAGGCAGCAAAGTACGGCGGGATTAATGTGAAAAAAACCATATTTCTTGCACTTATTATAAGCGGCGCGCTCGCGGGGCTCGCCGGTCTTTTCGAGGTTGAGGGCATCCAGTTCAGCGTCATGACCTCGCTATCGCCAGGGTACGGCTACACAGGCATCGCCGTTGCCTTGCTGGGTGGGAACAACCCCATCGGCATTCTTCTTTCATCGTTTTTCCTCGCGGGCATCTATAACGGCTCGGTGAACGTTTCAATCCAGCTCGGGCAGCCCTCCGGCATAGTCTCCTTCATCCAGGGTGTCCTCATCATTTTCGTCCTCGGCTCCGAGTACATCATGCGATTCCTTGAGAGGAAGGGGGTATTCAAGCGATGACCGGACTCACGATAGCGATAGCATTTGCGGCCTCCTGCGTCACCTTCGCCTGCCCGCTCCTCCTGGCATCGCTGGGCGAGACGATCGTGGAGAGGGGCGGCATCCTCAACCTGGGCATCGAGGGCGCAATGCTGATCGGCGCCTTCTCCGGCTTCCTTGGCGCCTACTTCACCGGCATACTGTGGGTCGGGCTTTTGACGGCGATGATCGGCGGCATAGCATCGGTATTGCTGTTTGGCGTGCTGGTGGTCAGGTTCAACCTGGACCAGGTGGTGAGCGGGCTCGCCATAAACCTCCTCGCGAGCGGTGTCGCGCTGTACTTCCTCAGGGTTGCCTTCCCTGGCGGCGGCTATCCGCACCTGAACTTCCTCTTCCAACCGTTCGCAGTCCCGCTTTTGAGCCAGATACCTGTCGTTGGCCCTATCGTGTTCAACCAGCCTGGCTTTTTCTACCTTGCGATAGTGCTTGTCCCTATTGTTTTCTACCTGATTTACAGGACGACCTTCGGGCTCAGGCTGAGATCGGTCGGGGAGGACCCGAGGATAGCCTCCTACGTCGGGATCAACGTTTCGCGCATCAGGTACACCTCGCTCGTGCTGGAGGGCGCCCTCGTGGGTCTGGCTGGCGCGTTCGTCACCCTTTCGCAGTTCAACACCTTCGACACGAGGCTGACAACGGGGCTGGGCTTTATAGCTGTCTCGATAGTAATACTGGGGAGGTGGAACCCGGCTGGTGCGCTTATCGCCTCCCTGATATTCGGGTCAACCGAGGCACTCTCATTTTGGGGCACAGCCTTCCTGACAGGCCCGCAGGCTTCTTCGTTGGCTCAGCTTCTGACAATCTTACCTTATGTCACAACGCTTGTGGCACTAGTGGTTGGGGGAAGGATGTCTAAAGGACCATCGGCTCTAGGAGCCCCCTACGCCAAAGAGTGATCCATCCACACATCTGTATATAAAAAGTCCTATGGATGGATCCTGGTCTCGAATCTGGAATATGAAATATACTTCTATATACTATATATCCAATTTGTCCAAATGTACTGTCAAATATATAGAAAAATGAGATTGATCTCCCGCATCTTGGACTGGGAAGAGTAGGTTTGGAAAGGGGGAAGGCCCAACTCCGCTCTTCCTCCTAAATTTTAAATCTCGATGCCCAGCGCTGCCATTTCTCCGATGACCTTCCGGTACTTATCTTCCCACTCCTTCTTTGGCTTAGCTGCGCTCAGATTGTAGAGTTCTTGGAAGGTTTTTCCCTTGGGTGACTTGGATATGTCCACCAGATCCTCATAGAGTGGTAGCCATCGCCGCAGGAATCCATTGGCCTCCTCGCGGTTCATACCCGCTGCGGCCACGCCTGCTTCCTTGAGCATCCTTGCCTCAACACCGGTGAGGTGGTCTTGGAGCTTGCCCCCACATGAACCACAACCCATAAGGTTCATTCCGCTTACTGAGGCGGTGACGCCACCAGCTGCAGCCTCCCTCAATAGCATCTCCTCTCCCGGACCTGCTGCGCAGTAGCAGTCGTAGATGCTCATGAGGTTCGAGTTCCTAGCTAGCGACTGCCCCACAATGCTTATGGTCCAGAGGCCAAGTCTGTCTGTGCCATTAAGGTTTCTTACGTTGGTCAGGCTGAGGTAGTGATAACTTGCATTGTAACATACCGCTCCAGCCAGGTGCTCAGCAACGGTGCAAATGGCTGTACCCTCGGGTCCCCCCGAATAGCCACCGAGGATGGGTGTCATAAGGTTGCCCACGAAGCAGCCATAGCTCAACATGTGCTCTATGAGGGAAAGGTGGGCAAGGCTCGTCTTCAGTTCTATCATTTGGGCGACCAGCATCCCGTCGGTAGGCCTCAGACCATGCTCGGGGCTAAGGGCACAGATCTTTGCCTCTGGGCTGACCACGGCCACGTCGTTGATGTGCATTCCTGGTCGACCTGCCTGGGTTATGGCATCCCTGGCCCAGCCAGCCAGGGTTTTGGCTGCCCTGTACTCTTGGGGAGTGCCCTTCCTTATCCTGAAGCCATCTATGGTGGCCAAGGTTCCGGCCCCAACAGAATCGATAGATGGTTCTTGGGCATAGCTCCTGAGGGTCTTCACATAGACATCGCCCTCGGTCGTAAGCGTCCCGGTAGGGCCAGCATGGATCACCGGCGGCGTGGGATCCTCGACCCGCCGCATATGCATGACAACGGAGTCCTTGCCCTCCCCCAATGTCCAAGCAGTGGGCAGGGACCGGATCACCTGGTTTATCTCCCACTCCTCGAGCTTGATTATACGTTTGGTGGTCTGGCAGTAGAATCCCAACTCCAGTAGCAGCTGCCTCCCCGCGTTGAAGACCTCGTCCACCATCGTGTCATCCGTAGGAATGATCACCTGGGGATCGAACCTAATGCCATGCTCCTTGACAATCTCCTTCGTCCTCTTGATCAGCTTGAGGTCGAAGTCTGCCTCCTCCATGTAGGGACCTTCGAGGGCCCTCTTTGTCATATCGTCCATCCGGTAGCTCTGCATTCTCGTCACCATCAAAGATCCAGGCCAGTCATCTCTGCAATCTCTCTCTTCATCTTCAGATAGGTTGCATTCCATTCGGGCTTTGGCACCACCCTTGCCATATCGTAGAGCTCAGGGAAAGGCTTGCCTATGTCCGGCTTCGCCTGCCTGTCCTTGTAAAGGCTCGCCAGCTTCACAACCATCTCGTTTGCATTCTCCCTCTTCAGGCCTGAGCGTGCTGTCTCAAGCGCGACCTCAGCCATGAATCGCGTCTCCAACCCGCTCGCGTGGGGGTACTTTCCGTTGGTGGCAGAGCAGCCTAGAGGATGGGACCCTGTCACGACGTTTGTTATGGTATTGGCCGCTATCTCATAGAAGACCATCTCGCTCCCGGCGCCAGCTGAAGTCCAGACATCCCCCATCAGGATGTAGGGAGCGTTCCTCGACATCGCTTGGCCAACTATGTTCAGGTTCCACATGCACTCCACCGCGCTCGTACTCATGTACCTAAAGTGTATGGGATGTATCACATGGTACTCCGAGCCATACATCACCCTCCCCAGCAGGAATGACGCGATGAAGCAGACAGCGACTCCCTCAGGTCCCCCGGCATACCCTCCAATTATCGGGTCAACAAGGGTGACGTTGTGCGCCCCGTACTCCGTGAAATTGACTACCTTAGAGATCCGCTGGTTGTCCGTCTTTAGCTCGTTCAGCAGCGCCACCAAGTGGGCATCACTCGTCCTCATGTACTTGTCCGAGGCTATCGCTAAGTCACCGAGCGCTGAGACGCTGCTCTCGCCCGCGAGCAGGTGAATGCCAGGCCTGCCCGCTCTGTCGGCCGCCTCCCTAAGCATCCTGAGCTCCCTCCGCGTGGCCTGTATCTCTAGTGGTGTGTTGGTCTTGACCTTCCTCCCCTCCACGACAGCCAGCCCTCCATTGTTGATCATGTCAACGAGTGGCTCCTTCATGAAAGACAGCGCCATGGGGAGGTACCACTCCTCGGGTATAGCGGCGCCCGCCTGCCCCCCGCATATGATCGGGTCTCTCTCGTCCTCGACGCCCCTGGCGTAAAGGATCCTCGAGTCTTTCCCCTGCCCTATTATCAGGCTTGTGGGAGCGGACGAGGTGCCCTCCCTGAGGTCGTGCTCGTCGAACCGTATTATCCTCTTGGTGTCAATGCAGAATATCCCCGCCTCCAAGGCAAGCCTGAGGCCGGCCTCGAAGACGTTGTCAACCATAGAGTCGTCAGACGTAATTATCTGAGCCGGGTCAAACTTGATCCCGTACTCCTTAACGAGGTCCCTGCAGAGCCTAGCCACGACGTTCAGGTCGAAGTCCCTCTCTTCCATGTACTGGCCAGTCTCTGCCTTGTCTATTACCTCCCAGATGGAGTTCAACTTGGCTTCACCCTTTGGAGCAGCTCATAGGCTACCTTGACCGCCTCGTCACCGTCGTCGCCGTAGCCGTCGGCCCCTATCGAGGTTGCCCACTCCTTGGTTACGGGTCCACCGCCGACCATTATTATGAACTTTCCGCGCAGGCCCCTCTCCTTGAGCAGCGCGATCATGTCCTCCATGTACGGCATTGAGGTTGAGAGCAGGGTCGATGCTGCAATAATCTCCGCGTTCACATCCAATGCCTTACTGATCATAACGTCTATCGGCACATCTCTTCCGAGATCGTAAATTTCGAAGCCGTTTGCTCTCATGAGGAGTGACACAATGTTCTTCCCGATATCGTGGATATCACCCGCAATGGTGGCTATGACAACCTTGCTCTTCTTGATGCTAGTGCTGTCCTTCTTCAGCGCGGCGGGCTCGAGTATGGCGAGAGCAGCCTTCATCGCCTCCGCTGCCATCATGACCTCGGGCAGATAAACCTTAAGCTTGCTGAAGTCCTCGCCCACCTGCTTCATTCCCCTGTTCAAACCGTTTGTGATGGCATTCAACGGATCAACTCCTCCCGTGAGAGCCTTCTTTGCAGCTTCTGCTGCCCTATTAGCATCTCCACTGATAACAGAATTCGCAAGATCATCAAGCATTTGCTCTTGGCTCAACCTGAATTATCCCTCGAGGAAAGGTCTCCTCACGTTGTTTTAATAGTTTGCTATAACTGGTTTTTCTGTTAGGTCGGTTCTTCGGTTTAACTGGTCGCCAAAACTACAAGCCTTTTTAAAGGCAGAAGCCCGCTTTAATGTAATAAAGGTCACAGTCGAGCCTTCTGGCTCCAATGCCTGCGACCTGATCGCGCTCAACGGTGTTGCAGATTACTAGTGACAGGAAAGGCCGAAAGCCATGACCGAAGAAGTGCCGCGCAAAGAAGAAGAGGCGATGTTCGATAATGAAGCTAGGTACCGCGCTATCTTCGAGAACTCCCCAGTGGCACTCCTCGAGGAGGACTTTTCGGGTGTAAAGAAGTACCTCAACGAAAAGATGTCTTCTGGAGTGAAAAACCTCCGCGCGTTCTTTGCGAAGCACCCCGAAGAGCTGCTGAAATGCGCTGACCTCGTGAAGATATTAGACGTTAACAATGCTGCTATCAAGTTGCTGGGGGCCTCGAGCAAGGAGAAAGCCCTGAGGGGGATCTCCCAATGGTACGTGAAGGAGAGCTACCTTAGATTGATGGAAGAAATAATCGCCATCTCCGAGGGCAAGACATCCTTCGAAGCCGAAGGCATCAACATGCGGCTTGACGG